>Ga0265297_10011874_pt1 | contig 10577 bp, 9 predicted proteins | sample Munlanlwell13791_FD_192502 | JGI IMG/M metagenome (GOLD analysis project Ga0265297, IMG submission 192502) | Leachate microbial communities from a municipal landfill in Southern Ontario, Canada - Leachate well 137-91 | ecosystem: Engineered > Solid waste > Landfill > Unclassified | place...
TTAAGGTAAAAGAAGTAATTTTCAGCGAGCAAAATTCAGCCAGCCTGTCCTACCTGAAAAATGAATCTATTTTCGCGGTGGATTTAAATAAAGAAGCTCATTTTTTGCTGCAGAAATTCCCTGATTATAAAAAAATCAGGTTAATCAGGGTTTTTCCTGACCGGCTGTATGTGGATTTTGTGAAGCGTATACCTTTGGCATATGTAAGGCTATACAGGCCGTTTTATGTGGATAGCGATGCTGTGTTATTTAATGCTCCGCAACTTACGCCTGACGCGGGTATGCCGGTAATCATTGGGCTGGATACAAAAATTTTCGGGCCGAAATCCGGATCGCGTTATAATATTAAAGAATTAACAACTGCCCTGGAAATAATCCGCCAGATAAAAAATAACAGATTATTCCGGGCCTATCAACTGAAAAAAATTGATGTTGCGAGCCTGGGTAATGCAGCGTTTTTTTTATCTTTCGGCCTGCCGGCTTCAGCTGAAGATGCTGCAGGGGGCAATCATGAAAATCCCGGGCTGCTGGAGGTAAAAATCGGTTCGGATAATATTCGGGATAAAATTAATATTTTGGCAAGCCTTTTATCACAGGTAAATAATGAAAAATTTAATATAAAATATATTGATTTGCGTTTTAAAGAACCGGTAATCAAGCTTGATAATACCGAGGGCATCCAGAGGAGGTAGCTACTTTGAGGATATTGGGTAATAATTATATCTGCGCAATGGACATCAGCTCCAGCAAAGTTGCGGCGGCAGCGGCAAAAATTAATAAGCAGAATATTGCAGAGATTTTCTTTGAGATGATGCCTGCTAAAGGCGTCAAGCGCGGGTCGATCACTGATTCTATAGACCTGATTGCCTGCATTGAATCAGTAATGAAAAATCTTAAAGCGAAATCCGGCCTGAATATTAAATACATTTATACTGATTTTTCCGGGCAGGATATTTCAACCAAGCACAGCCATGCGATTATCCCGCTTGCCGACCGCGGCAATAAAGTGATTACTCTATCCGATATAGAAAAAGTAAGCGAGCAGTCGCGCATATTGGGCTCCAGCCTGGAAGAGGAGATTATTGACCAGGTGCCTTTTAATTATGCTATTGATTCTCAGCATAGTATTTCTAACCCTCTCGGGCTTTACAGCCATAAATTGGAAGTAGACCTTTACCTTGTTTGTGCCAAATTATCTTCTATTCAGACGCTGACCCGGGTGGTGAATCAGGCCGGGTATGAAATCAAAGACCTGTTTTTTTCGGCAACTTCCACAAGCCGCTCTGTATTTAATGAAAATATCAAAAACGGCGTGCATCTGCTTTGCGATATCGGCAGCGATATAACTGAAATACTGATTTTTCGCGACGGCATGTTAAAGAAAGCGGAAATTCTTCCGCTGGGCGGCGATGACCTGACTGAGGAATTATCTAATGCTTTAAAGATACCCTGGGAACTGGCAGAAGATGTTAAAAGGTCATACGGCAGCATCCAGGATTCCAGCCGTACGCGCGCTGATAAAGAGATACTGGTGAAAAAAGACAATATCTATAAGCCGATCAAACAGAGCTTTGTGATTGAAACAGTTACTGCTAAAGCAAAATTAATCTGCGAGGCGATAAAAAAGAAAATCGAAAGCCATATCAGCCTTGAAGAGGTGAATAATTTTGTTGTTTGCGGCAGGGCGGTTTATCTTGAAGGCTTTCTGGAGATGCTGGAAAACAACTTAGGAGTGTCTGTAAAACTTGGTAAAGTTATCAACCCTGGGCTGCATAACCTGGTGCACGCTAATAGCGATTCCCGCGGGCAAAAATACCTTTCTTACCTGACTTGTTTAGGGATGATTTATAGAATATTGAATGATGAGCAGCCCAAAATGATCGCCAGCGGCTCAAATACCCATCATCCGGTGATTAAAATCATTAATAAATTCAAAGAAGTCTATCAAGAGTACTTTTAGGAAAACCCTTGCTTTAATCCTTTGGATTTTGTTATTTGAATTTATTTTGGATTTTGAGCTTTGTTATTTGAGCTTGGAGTTAATTAAAAGGAGGGACTAAAATGCCTAAAACCCTAAAAATCAGCAGTATTATTCTGTTTTTCCTCGGCTTGCTTCCTGTTGTTTCTTCCCAAGCGCAATCCACTGATTCTCTGCGTATTGTCACCTACTATCCTTCACCTTTTGGCACTTACCGGGAGCTGAGGACTAAAAGAATGGCTATCGGTGATGATTATATTAAAACCGGCGCTCCTCCTGACAAATATGACTGGCAGGAATATGCTACTGATCCCATGCATAACATCGGTTATGATGCAGATTTGGTTGTTCAAGGAAATGTGGGGATTGGGACAACTAACCCGAATGCCAAGCTTGAAGTGGCGGGCAGCGTATTATTAAATTCTTCAAATGCCGCTGATCAGTATGTCCGTATAATGTCTTCAGGGAGTATCGCAGGGCAGGGCGGATTGCGCTTTGATCAAAATTCAAATCATTTTTTTACCATGTGGACAGAAGGAACGGGTAGCGCAGGCAGGTTTTATACCGGCTATGACGGAACTGTAAAGGACACGCATGCAAAAATGGTATTAAATAGTGATGGTAATGTCGGCATTGGGACAATAAACCCGCAGGCTAGATTAGATATTGTGGATTCAGCGGGCAATGGTTCAATAAGAATTGGAGGGGATAATAATGGGAGTACTACCTGTTCTGTTGCTAAAGCCGGGACTGTAAGATATAATGCCGGAACAATGCAATATTGCGATGGGACCACAAGTACTTGGAAATCCATTGGTGGAGGGTTTTTCCCCGAAGATGTCAATACAACGGGTTGGGGCAATGAATCTGGGGGCAGTGTTACATTTCCAAATGGTTTGATTATGAAATGGGGAGCAAAGGTTATACCTGCACATTATGATAATACACTCGTTTTTGCAACTCCATTTCCACACGCCTGTTTTCAGGTAATTGTTTGTGAGGGGCAGACAGGTAATGGCTATGACTGGAATGTTAATGTGAGCAATATAACAAGAACATCCGCTGTGATAAATTCCAGGACATATTCAAGCCCCGTTCGTTGGTTTGCGATAGGGCGTTAAGGAAATAAAAATAAACATTTATTCCGGCCCTACTTTCAGTTGACCCTCCGTTTTTCTCGTGTATAATATATAGATTAAAATTATGCTTCGGGATAATATATCAAGGATAAAAGCTCGTATTGCTTCTGTTTGCGCTGAAAATAAGCTTAAGCCGGAGGATGTTATTCTTGTCTGTGTCACGAAAAACAGGAGCCTTGATGAAATTAAAGAAGCTATTTCCTGCGGCATTACCGATATAGGCGAAAACAGGGTGCAGGAAGCTCTTTCTAAATATAATCAGCTTTCAGCTGTCAGGTGGCATTTGGTTGGACATTTACAGACCAATAAGGTAAAAGACGCAGTACGCATATTTGATTTTATTCATTCGGTAGACAGCTTACGTTTAGCGCAGGAGATAGATAAGCAAGCCGGACGGATTCATAAAATTCAGGATATCCTGCTGGAAGTAAAGACTTCTTCTGAGGCAACTAAATTTGGCGTAAAACCCGATGAAGTAATTGGGGTTATAAAAGAAATAGCCGGATTAAAAAATATAAATTTAAGAGGCTTAATGACCATTGCGCCGGTCGTCGTAAAACCCGAAGATGCCCGGCCATATTTCAGGCAATTGAGGCAATTAAGAGATGAGATGAGTGCCTTTGGATTTTGGAATTTGGGATTTGGAATTTTGTCTATGGGCATGACCGATGATTTTGAAATAGCGCTGGCAGAAGGCGCAAACATGATAAGATTGGGCAGGGCAATCTTCGGGGGTTAAAAATGCATAAGATAGGGATTATCGGTTTTGGGAATATGGGCCAGGCTATTGCCAATCAACTAAAAAGCGACCATGAGGTGTATTGTTTTGATGCTGACACAGCTAAAACATCTGCTTGCGGGGAAGAAGCAGCGGCAAATATCGCAGATCTGATAGAAAAATCAGAGGCAGTTATTTTAGCGGTGAAGCCGCAGGATTTTGAAAATGTCCTGAAAGAAATAAAAACCTGCCCGCATCTGCTTGATAAGTTATTTATTTCTATTGCCGCCGGAATTACTACCCGCTATATTGAAAATTTTCTGGGTGTTGTCAGGGTGATCAGGGTAATGCCGAATATGGCAATCCAGGTAGGCCAGGGTTTTTCCTGCATTTGCCACGGCAAATATACCACGGCAGAAGATTTAGATTTTGTTGAGGCGGCATTTAGTTATATGGGGGCGACTTTGAAAGTAGAAGAAGACAAGATGAATGCTGTTACAGCCATTTCCGGAAGCGGGCCTGGTTTTTATTTTGATATTATTGAATCTGACCCGCAGGCTTATCAGGACAACCCAGGGAAAATTCTCAAAGATTTTATCATGCATTTAATGGAAGCGGCGGAAAAAAGCGGCTTTAGCCATGATCAGGCGATTTTTTTAAGCACAGGCAGCGGCATTGCCGCGGAAACTTTATTATCAAAAACAAAATTAACTCCCGCAGAGTTAAAGAAAAAAATTACTTCCAAAGGCGGGACTACTGAAGCAGGGCTGGAAATTTTACATAAAACAGGTTCTCTAATGGAAGCAGTACAAGCCGCGACTAAAAGGGCTGGGGAATTAGCAAAGGAGTAAAGCATGGGGCGCATCGGGATTATCGGCGGCAGCGGTTTGTATAATATTGAAGGGATTAAGAATTTAAAGAAGCTTTTAGTCAGGACGCCGTTTGGCCCGCCTTCGGATAAATTTATCATCGGCAGCCTCGAAGGAAAAGAGGTTGTTTTTCTGCCGCGGCATGGCGTAGGCCACCGTATTTCCCCGAGTAGAATCAATTACCGGGCAAATATTTTCGCAATGAAAAAACTCGGGGTAACCCGGATTATTTCAGTGAGCGCCTGCGGAAGCCTGAAGGAAGAATTAAAACCTTTGGATTTTGTGGTAGTGGACCAGTTTATTGACCGTACTAACCAAGCCAGGGCAATGACTTTTTTTGATAAAGGCATTGTGGCGCATATTGTTTTTGCGCATCCTGTTTGCAGCGAATTAAGTAAGGTAGTATATGATGCCGGCAAGAGCCTGAATTTAAGAATACATAGCAAAGGCACATATGTTAATATGGAAGGCCCGCAGTTTTCCACTCTCGCCGAGTCAAATCTTTACCGCAGCTGGGGAGTGGATGTTATCGGAATGACTAACATGGCTGAAGCCAAGCTGGCCAGGGAAGCTGAAATCTGTTATTCAACGTTAGCCGCGGTTACTGATTATGATTGCTGGCATTCGCAGCATGAAAGTGTTACTGTGGAAATGATTATTGCCAATTTGTTTAAAAATGTGGAAAATTCAAAAAAGATAATTTCCCTGATTATAAAAAATATCCCCGCTGAACGCCGTTGCAGCTGCCAGGATGCTTTAAAATACGCGATTATAACCGAGAGAAAAATGATTCCGGTAAAAGTAAAAAAAGATTTAAAAATTATCATCGGAAAATATGTCAGATAATAAAGAATATAAATCTACGCTGAATTTGCCCAAAACGGATTTTCCGATGAAGGCGGACCTGCCGAAGCGGGAACCGGAGTTATTGAAAAAATGGGCTGAGCAGGGTATTTATAAGCTTATCCGCGGCAAGCCCGCAGATAAGGGTAAATATGTCCTGCACGACGGGCCTCCTTATGCTAATGGCGATATTCATATCGGCCACGCCCTGAACAAAACTTTAAAAGATATTATTATTAAATATAAAACCATGCGCGGGTTTTCTTCGCCTTATGTGCCGGGATGGGATTGCCACGGGCTTCCGATTGAACATGCGCTTTTAAAGGAATTAAAAATCCATAAGTCGCAGATCTCCCAGCTGGATTTCCGTAAAAAAGCGCATGAATACGCGATGAATTTTGTCATCAGGCAGCGGGAGCAATTCAAACGGCTGGGCATTTTTGGCGATTGGGATGATCCTTACCTTACTTTAAGCCATGATTATGAAGAAGCGATTATTACTTCATTCAATCAGCTGGTAAAGAAAGGCTATATTTTCCGCGGGCTTAAGCCGGTGAACTGGTGCTATAAATGCGAGACTGCTCTGGCAGAAGCAGAAGTGGAATATGAAGACCATACTTCTCCTTCAATCTATGTAAAATTCAGGCTGGATGATGCAAAAGGTTTTGATAAAGATAGTTACCTGGTAATCTGGACAACAACACCCTGGACTTTAATTGCCAATGTGGCAGTAGCTGTGCATGCTGACTTTACCTATATATATGCAAAGACCGCTAAAGGCAATTTGATTATTGCTAAAAGCCTGCTGGAAACTGCCCTTAGCCAGATGGGGATAAAAGATTACGCGTTAATCAGGGAATTCAGCGGTAAAGAGCTTGAGGGGCTGGTTTATTCTCATCCTTTTGGTTTGAGAAAAGGCCGCGTTGTCCTGGCAGGCTATGTATCTAAAGAAGACGGTACAGGCCTGGTGCATACTGCTCCCGGCCATGGCAATGAAGATTATTTTACCGGCGTAAGATATAAATTGGATATTATTATGCCTGTGGATGCTAAAGGAAATTTTGATGCTACAGCAGGGGAATTTCAGGGTTTGAATATTCTTGCCGCCAATAAATTAATTTTAGAGAAATTAGACAGCCTGGGTGCTTTACTTTTTAATTCCCAGATTCAGCATTCATACCCGCATTGCTGGCGCTGTAAGACTCCGATAATCTTTCGTGCTACCAAGCAGTGGTTTTTATCAATTGATAAGAATAACCTGAGGCAAACTCTGCTTGCGGCGATTGATAAAGATGTAGAATGGATTCCTGCGCTAGGTAAGGAGAGGATTTCTGCGATGGTCAGCTTAAGGCCGGATTGGTGTTTATCGCGGCAAAGATATTGGGGCGTTCCCATACCGGCATTAGTATGTAATGCCTGCCACGAGCAGTTTTTTGATTCCGGGGTAATTGATAAATTTGCCCAGTTCAGCGAGCAGCAAGGCTCTGACAGCTGGTTTGAACGCGATATTAAAGATTTTGTAACTGCAGATACTGCCTGTCCGTATTGCAAAGCAAAAGATTTTTCTAAAGGCTCGGACATCCTTGATGTCTGGTTTGACTCCGGAGTAAGCAGCCAGGCAGTATTAAAAAAGAGAAAAGAACTCGGCGGAGTGCCGGCAGAATTATATCTGGAAGGCTCTGATCAGCACCGTGGATGGTTTCAGTCGTCATTGATCCCGGGGGTGTGTATTGACGCTAAGCCTCCTTTTAAAAGTGTCCTCACCCACGGTTTTGTGGTTGATGGCGCTGGCAGGAAAATGTCTAAATCTTTAGGTAATGTTATTTCTCCGCAGGATATTATTAAAGATTACGGCGCAGATATCTTAAGAATGTGGGTTGCCTCAAGCGATTATAATGAAGATATCCGCATTTCCAAAGAAATTTTAACCCGGCTTTCTGAAGCATACCGTAAAATCAGGAATACTGCCCGTTTTATCTTAAGTAACCTCTACGATTTTAACCCGGGTACTGACAGGATAGCAATTGAAGATTTGCCGAAGCTGGATAAATGGGTATTGGTTAAAGCAGAGGCCCTTATAACGGAAGTACAGGCAGCTTATGATTCTTTTTCTTTTCACCGTGCCTATAAAGCTTTATACGAATTTTGTAACGAAACACTCTCCATGTATTACCTGGATATGGTTAAAGGCAGGCTTTATACTGCTGCTGCAGCTTCTGCCAGGAGGCGTTCAGCCCAGACTGCGATTTATGAGGTTTTGAATATTCTGCTCAGGCTGATTAGCCCGATCCTGGTTTTTACCGCAGAAGAAATCCTGCAGAATATGCCTAAGGCTGAAAATGATCCTTCTTTAAGTAGTGCGCATCTTTTGAGCTGGCCCGGAGGAGGATTAGCAGATTTGTCCGCAGGCGAGCTGGACAGCGTTATTCAATTGATCCCTATTGCGGCAAAGATACTGGAAGAAATGCGCGCCAGGTCAGAAATCGGCAGTTCTTTTGACGCTAAAATAAAACTATTGACAAACAATCAGGATCGTTATACATTCTTAACAAGCTTACAGTCTGATCTTTGTGAGATTTTTAAAGTTTCGCAGGTTGAGATTAAATTTGATCCGGCTACGGGGCCTGCGGAAGTGGAGATAGAGGCATCTAAAGCAGAGGGCGATAAATGCGCACGCTGCTGGAATTATTCACATTCTGTGGGAAAAAATAAGGCCCATCCTTCGGTTTGCGCAAGCTGTCTGGAGGCTATAGGGGAGGCTAAGTAAAAAGTGAAAAAAAAGGCTAAAGCAAAAACAAAAAAAACAAGAACTCTTAAGGTTAAAAAATTCAACAAAAAAGAATTAATTGATTTTAAGAAATTAATCCTGAAGATTAAGGATAACATCATTGAAGATATAAAGCACATTTCTGAGGATACTTTAAAGAAATCACAGAAAGACGCTTCAGGCGATATTTCAGGATACACCTATCATATGGCAGATGTGGCTACGGATACCTATGACAGGGAGTTTTCTCTCGGGCTTGCTTCCAATGACAGGCAGTTTCTTTATGAGCTGGAAGATGCTTTGAAAAAAATAGATGATGGCGCTTACGGCATCTGCGAAAGCTGCAAAACGCTCATCGCAAAAACCCGGCTTAAAGCAGTCCCCTATGCGCGCCTTTGCGTAAAATGTCAGGAAAAAAAGGAAAAGAAATAGGTATTATCGCAGGTATCCTTTTATTAGACCAGTTTAGCAAATTCTTCGCAAATAAATATTTAACATTAAACCAGCCCGTAGCTGTTATTAAGGGCTTTTTTTATTTTACGCTTGTGCACAACCGCGGCGCCGCATTCGGTATTCTAAAAAATCAGCTGCCTTTTTTCATTATTACCGCTTTGGCGGCAATTATCTTGATAGTTATAAATTTAAAAAATAAGCAGCATGAGCAGCCGCCGGTATATAGTTTATCTTTAAGCCTGATATTGGCAGGGGGGCTGGGTAATCTGATTGACCGAGTATGCTTCGGCCATGTGATTGATTTTTTAGATTTTCGCTTCTGGCCGGTATTTAATATCGCTGATTCGGCAATTACAATCGGCGCAATATTATTGGGGTGGAACATATGTATCCGGAAATCTGTAAAATAGGGCCGTTCACGGTTTATTCCTATGGCCTGATGCTGGTTACGGCTTTTGGCGTAAGTTCTTTTCTTGCTGCCCGTCAGGCAAGGAAAGAAAATATTAACCCGGAAATTATCTTTAATCTTTTATTCTTTGTTTTTATCTGCGGGATTCTGGGTGCGCGGATTTTTTATGTGGTACAAAACCTCAAAGATTACCTGAAAGACCCCAAGGAAATCATTATGCTGCAGCATGGCGGCATGGCATGGTTCGGAGGCCTTTTTGCCGGGGTGATTGCAAGCGTGGTGTACCTTAAAATTAAAAAATTACACATCTTCAAAATCATTGACCTGGTGATTCCTTTTCTTGCCCTGGCGCAGAGTATTGGCAGGATCGGCTGTTTGCTTAACGGCTGCTGCTTTGGCAAGCCCAGCCCGGAATACGGAATTTATTTTCCCGTCCATGGCGCCTCGCTCATCCCGACGCAGATTTATTCTTCCTTATTGCTTTTGGCTATTTTTATTGTTCTGCGTTTTTTGCAGGACAAGCCGCATAAAGAAGGGCAGATATTTTTTGTTTATCTGCTGCTTTACGCGCCTAAAAGGTTTTTTATTGAATATCTGCGCGCGGACAATCCCATCGTATTTTCCGGCCTTACCTTATTTCAAATTTTAAGTGCTGTTGTTTTTTGCCTGTCTTTGGCAGGCCTGGTATACCTGGCGAGAAAGAAAAAATAAAAATGAAGGAATATTTTGTAACCGTTGCTCCGGAAGATGCCGGTAAGCGCCTGGATGCATTTTTGGCTGATTATGCCAAAAGTAATAAACTCGGCCTTTCCCGCGAATTTTTGAAAAAATTAATCATTTCCGGCGGGGTGTATTTAAAGGATAATTCAGTAGCATTAAAACCGCACGATAAAATCAAATCCGGCGCAGGGATTGCTATCCGTTTTGAAGATAAAAAAATCGGCGTTAATCTGGCAGAAGATATTCCATTAGAAATTATCTATCAGGATAAAGATCTGGCAATAATCAATAAGCCTGTAGGATTGGTGGTGCATCCGGCGCCGGGTAATGCTAAGCATACGCTGGTAAATGCGCTTTTGTCTTGTTTTAAGGATCTTTCCGATATTAACCCGCAGCGGCCGGGGATAGTGCATCGGCTGGATAGGGATACTTCGGGTTTACTTGTAATTGCTAAAAATAACCACGCGCATCTTTTTTTGGCGGAACAGTTTGCCGAGCATTCAATTAAACGCAGGTATATTGCTTTGGTACGGGGCAAAGTAGAATTTGATGAAGGTGTCATTGAGCTGCCTATAGGGAGGCACCCGCTAAAAAGAAAAGATATGGCTGTGGGGTTCGGCAAGAATTCCAAATACGCTAAAACAGTTTATCGTACGCTGAAACGCAATGATGATTACAGCT
>Ga0265297_10011875_pt1 | contig 10577 bp, 9 predicted proteins | sample Munlanlwell13791_FD_192502 | JGI IMG/M metagenome (GOLD analysis project Ga0265297, IMG submission 192502) | Leachate microbial communities from a municipal landfill in Southern Ontario, Canada - Leachate well 137-91 | ecosystem: Engineered > Solid waste > Landfill > Unclassified | place...
GCAATACTGCTTACATTATCCATTGCGGTTCTAAGATCAATAGTAAGCAGTTGCCTGTCTTTCATGACAATTTTTCCGTTGATAATGCTGGTCTTTACATCGGCACCTCTGGAGGCATAAACTAGTTGGGAATAGTAATTGTAAAGCGGAGTCAGGTGAGGCTGATTCATGTCTACTAAAATAATGTCAGCTTGTTTGCCTGTTTCAATAGAACCGATTAATTTATCCAATCCCAGTATCTTTGCTCCTTCAATGGTAGCCATTTTTAAAACGGTTTCTGCATTCATTACAGTTGGATTCAATGATGTAACTTTATGAATTTTTGCCGTCGTATCCATCTCCCGAATCATGTCCAGATCGTTATTGCTGGCGCATCCGTCAGTTCCCAATCCCACGGTTATGCCCTGGCGCAACATTTCAGGGACAGGGGCTACACCTGATGCCAGCTTCATGGAGCTTTCGGGATTATGAGAAACCTTTACGCCAAGATCGGCAAAAACAGTCATGTCTTCTTCACTTAGCCAGTTGCAGTGAACGGCGATGGTTTGTTCGTCCAAGATACCCAGATTATGCAGAAGCTGTACAGGTTTTTTACCGTATCGATCCAGAATTGTATCAGTTTCTTCTTTATTTTCGAGCAAATGCAACAAATACAGAATACCTTTTTCGCGGGCATCTTCCTTTACCCGGGTAAGTGTAGCAGGCGAACAAGTGTAGGGAGAATGACAAAAATATGCCGGTGTAATCATTGGTGCATGAGGCTGCCACTTATTTACAAAGCGTTCGGCCACTTTCATCATTTTGTCAGCCTTGGTCTTATCCGACATGAATATATCGGCAAATCCCTGTGATACGACAGCCCGCATTCCGACAATGCTGATTGCTTCCGCTGTGGTATCTTCAAAAAAATAGCCGTCGCAAAAAGTTGTTGTGCCGGAAAGAATCATTTCGGCCATAGCCAACAGGGCGCCGTCGTAAACCATTTTTTTATTGACGAAACGCATCTCGACCGGCCAGATATGCTTACTCAGCCACTCCATTAGCGGCAGATCGTCAGCCATACCCCGGAAGCAAACCATCGGTATATGTGTATGTGTATTGACCAGCCCGGGCATAACTATGCAGCCGGATGCATCAATCGTTTCTTTTGCCTTAAAGGTGGTAAAATCCGGGTCATTGTTTCGTCCAACCGCAGAAATTAGACCGCCTTTAATGCCGACAAAAGAATCTTCAATGATTTCCATTTTGGCGGACATGGTTATCAGCATTCCGCCTGTGATTACTATATCCCAATTATTTTCTTGCATTGGTTAATTAATTCTATTTTGCAGCACCAGTCACTGTGATGGTCGCAGTTTTACTTCCGGACAAATTACAGGTTGCCGTTGCTTCCAACTTATCGCCTGCTGAAGCAGTCACTTTATAGGTATAGGTAAATGGTACCTCTTTTGGTTGCGTATCGTAATTGTTTGTGCTGATTACTGCAGAATTCTTTTTGATCTCTACAGTTTTGATGTGATGAAAACCGGGGAATGCGGATTTATGTGTAATCGTTACTGCCAGCGTTTGCGCGTTGGAATCATATTCAATTTTTACATCTTTTGGCGCGTCGGCATAAGAAATTTGCGGTGAAAGACAGAAAACCATTAAAGCAACTAACAATACACAAAATATAACTGTTGAAATTACGGATTTCTTTTCCATGGTAACCCTCCTTATTGAATTAAAAATTTGGTTTTATTAATATTAAATTAATTTATTTACTTTGTAATATTATACATTCAAACATTAAATGACAACAGAAATTAATTTGTTGAAAAATTGCATCTGATTGGCTAATGTAAGCCATTCAAAAGCCGGAGGTGTATATGACTGCATTACTCCTAGCCCGTATCCAGTTTGCCTTTACGATAGGATTCCATTTTCTTTTTCCGGCTATGACTCTGGGAACAGCCCTTATCATCCTTATCTCGGAAACTCTTTATTTAATTAAAAAAGTCGAGACTTATAAAAAGATAACTGATTTTATGGTCAAACTCCTTGGCTTGATTTTTGTAATCGGCGCGGCGACCGGAATTGTAATGGAGTTTTCCTTCGGCACGAACTGGTCCGGCTATTCACGGGCAGTGGGAGATATTTTCGGCCCCATTCTGGCTGCTGAAGGCGTAATTGCTTTCTTTTTGGAATCGGTTTTTCTGGGAGTACTTCTATTTGGCCGCAACAGGGTATCGCCGGGAGTTTACTGGCTTTCCGCTCTGCTGGTCTTTATCGGCGGTCATATTTCTGCCTTCTGGATAGTAGTGGCCAATTCCTGGATGCAGACTCCGGCCGGTTACATGATAAATGAAGCGGGAAAAATTGTTCTGGGTAATTTTACCGATGCCGTTTTTAATCCGTCAACAATCGTCAGGTATGTGCACACGATACTGGCTTCATGGGTGACAAGTGCGGTTATGCTGGCAGGCATCGCCGGGTATTACGTCAGAAAAGGACTGCATGATGAAACGGCGAGGACAATGCTGAAAATAGGAATCATTCTTTTTGCACTCACACCGCTTCTGCAACTTGGCTCAGGACATGCTCATGCAATAAAAGTTATCGATATGCAGCCGGAAAAGGCGGCAGCCATGGAAGGGCATTTTAATACGATGAAGGGAGCTCCCATTTATGCTTTGGGGTATGTTGATGAACAAAACCAGAAGACTTATGGGATTTATATCCCAAGGGGTTTGAGTTTCTTGTACAACTTTGACTGGAACTCCGAGATAAAAGGACTGAATGATTTTCCGAAAGAAAACTGGCCGCCGGTGAACTTCACATTTCAAGTTTATCACATTATGGTGGGAGCCGGTATGCTCATGATTGCGCTGGGACTGCTGGGGATTTATTTGCTCTGGAGAAATAAACTTTATGATAATAAATTATATCTTTTTATATTGCCTTTTTTGATACCGCTGCCGCATATTGCTCATGAAACGGGATGGATAGCAGCGGAAGTGGGGCGACAGCCGTGGATAATCTATAAACTGATGAAGACATCTGATGCTTCGTCGGTAGTTGTCTCTGCAGGACAAATAACATTCAGCCTGATTATGTTTTTCCTGATTTACCTGCTTCTGGCGGCAATGTTTATTAAAATTTTTCTGAAAATAGTTCAAAAAGGTCCGACAGCATAATGCAAATGAGAATAAGTAAAAAAGTGGCGTTGTTTATCATTGTGCTAAGTATTACTTTATATGGGGTTTGTTGTATCTGGGAATATTTTCGTCTTGGCAGCGTAGGTTGCTTAACAAGCACATGGTGGTATCGTTGGCCTTTTACTCTGTATATGGTACCTATTATAGGAATATGGCTGAGCTGGAGTGGCTTGTGGAAAGTTTTCAATGCAAGACAAGATTGGGATCGATCCGTTGGATATATGAAAATAATTGGTGGCGTTGTTCTTATTATAATTACAAATTTATTCTTATATATGCTGGCGAATTAAGTTGAGAGCCACTTTTGGTTAGAAATGTAATGGAGGAGTAAATGGAAAATATACAAAGCTTTCAAGTGCTCTGGTTTTTTCTTATCTTGATCCTTTTTGTCGGCTATTCACTTCTGGACGGTTTTGATCTGGGCATCGGAGCTCTCCTTCCGTTTCTTGGAAAAACAAAAGAGGAGAAAGATATATTAATTAACTCCATCGGACCGGTCTGGGATGGCAATGAAGTCTGGCTGATTACCGGCGGCGGCGCTCTCTTCGCGGCTTTTCCTCATGCGTACGCAACAGCCTTCTCAGGCTTTTACATAGCGATGATGCTTGTTTTGTTTGCTTTGATATTTCGTGCCGTTTCGATGGAATTTCGCGCCTATGATGAAGCCAGAGTAAATTTATGGGAAAAAGCTTTCATTCTGGGTAGTGCGGTGGCGGCTCTGCTTTTCGGTGTGGCACTGGGCAATGTTGTTTACGGTGTTCCGCTGGATGATAAGATGGAATTTACCGGAAACTTTTTCACTTTGTTGAGACCGGTGCCTTTACTATTCGGTATAGCCGGATTTTTTGCCATTCTGTTACAGGGAGTAACTTACGCTGTAATGAAAACAGACGGAGAATTACGGGAAAGGGCTTTTCGCGCGGCGAAGATTCTTGTCCTGGTTAACTTTGTAACCGCAATAGTGTATTTTATTACCGTTGCTGTTACCTTTCAGGATATCCTTTATCATTGGTTATTCTATGTGGCGATTTTGTGCACACTGCTGTGGCTGACGGAAGCTTTCTTTTCCATTAAAAAGAAAAATGACTCTGCACCTTTCTGGGAATCGTCATTTGCTTTCATAGGGCTATGGCTTGTTGTTGTCGCGGCTCATTTTCCTAATTTAATTAGAGCAAGCAATGATCAACGTTTGAATATAACGATTTATAACAGCTCCACCGGATTGCAAACGCTTAAACTTATGAGTGTAATAGCCCTGATCGGAATGCCGGTGGTAATTGTCTATACAATTTTTGTCTACCGTATTTTTAAGGGGAAGACGAAGTTATCAGAACATTATTGATATCGTTTTCGTTTAGAAAATTATAAGAAAGCTTGCGCTGAATCTAAGACCTCCCCAGAATATCCAGAATAGTTTCTATAAGTTTCTTTGTACGCACCGGTTTGGGCATTATATAATTGTTTCCGATTTTATTTTCATCACGATTGGCGATGTCATCGTTCGTTGCCAGCGCCGTAACGAAAAGAATGGGAATGCCGGCGGTAGTGATATTTTCCTGTAAGGCTGCCGCAACATCTTCGCCGGGCATGTCCGGCATGAAGAGATCAAGCAGGATAATATCCGGTATTTCATTTTCAGCCAGTTCTATGCCGTCTTTGCCGTTTGTCGCAACCAATATATTAAACCTTCCGTCTCGCGTAAGATTTTTCTGCACGAAGTAACAAAAATCAACTTCATCATCAATGATCAACACCCTTATTTTTTCTGACAAGTTACACCTCCGCTGTATTAGTTGTTTTAATTTCGGACTGAAGTTTTACAAAAAAAGTGGTTCCTTCGTTTTCAGTGCTTTCGACATCAATAGTGCCGCTTAATCTGTCCATAATCATGTGGGCAATGCTCAGGCCCAGTCCTGTTCCTTCGTTGGCCGGCTTAGTTGTAAAAAATGGTTCGAATATCTTTGTCATGTCCCCCTTTGCGATTCCTTTTCCTGTATCTGATATTTCCACTACAATCATATCATCTCCGATTCTGAAGAAATCATCCGGTGAAAGGCCGATTTTATAACCTATGTCAGTAACTAATTGTTTGTAAGCGCGAATCGTCAGTTTTTTTTCCTTGCGCTCTTTCATTGCATCAATCGCATTATTGACAAGGTTCAGAAATACATGTTCCAGCATGTTGTAATCACCAGCTACTTCCAGCGAGTCGTTATCGTAATCGCGTTGTACTATAACACCGTTTTTCTGAATCGTTTGTTCCACAAGTGCCAGAACATTGTTGAGCAATGGATGAAGGGGAAGCCGGATAATCTTGTATGACGATTGTCTGGCAAATGATAGGACATTCTTGATTATATTATCTGCCCGATCAGCAGCCTTGATGATTTTTTCTATAGACTCCTGCATCTGTTTATTGTCAGAAGGAATATTGTTTTCCAGATCATCTACCCCCATGTAGATAATCTCGAGAGGATTTCTGATTTCGTGTGCAATACTGGAAGCCATTCGTCCCAGGGCGGCCATTTTGTCTTTCTGTATTAATTGGTTCCGCGTTCTTTGCAGTAATTCAACAGTTTCGTTTAATTTCTGTTCTTTTTCCATTATATCGGTGATGTCTTTTGAAATGATACAAACTTCAAAGACGTTACTGGTCGATGGATCTCTAATCGGGCTTAAAGTATGAGCAAACCACTTTCCGTGATTTTTATCATATGATTCATAATGTACCGTTTCATTATTTTTATATACCGATCTTACATAATTTAATGTTTTTTCCGTTTCAGCTTCATCTTCATTATGAAGCTGTGAAATCGTTAATCCCAGAAGATTATTTTCATCCTTATATCCGTAAAATTTAACTAGTTTCTGGTTGGTAAATAAAAACTTGCCATCATAATCGACAATACACATTAGCACATCGGTAGCCTGAACGATTTTTTCGTATCTTTCCCTTGCTTCATTGATTCGAATGTCTTTGTCTTTTAACCGCGTTGTTATGAGAAATCCGTAAAAAACAGCGATGATAATGATAAACGGAATCTGAATTAAGTAACTGATAGCGTCAGGACCGGTTAATAGTCCCCTTTGGTACAACAACCAGCCGTAAATGAAAGAATAGAATAAGGTGTTTACCATCAGATATCCGAAATTGGAGCTCATGGTGGTCAGCGAAATGATGAAAAAGAACATTAGATATAATTCCGATCCGACATATCCGGAGACATAAATACCTGCCGGCAGCAAAATGCTGTCAAATAAAACAAATCCGTAAAAAATCTTATCATCGTAGAAATATTTGTCCGGAATGTAGGCGACAATCAGATTGGTCAACAGGTAAATAGCAATAAAAATATATCCATAATTTTCCCACTGCTTGCCGGTAGATGGTGAAAGAATAATGAAATAAGAAGTTATGACGATGACCGCAAGACGAACAAGGAAAACAGTTTTCTTTCTGGTGAGGGGTTCTGCCATTGCTGCCTCTTTGCTGCAATATTATTTTGATATTTTACATTATAACATGAAATTAAGTATTTTGTGAGTAAATGAAGAAAAAAATAAAGAGATTTTTATCTTATTGTAGGCAAGCAAATGTCTGAATTTTTTTAATATACTAATAAAACTATTTTATATGTTTTGTTTCTTCGGCTGATATATAAAATAAAACAACAATATCGAAATAGAAGCCATGACGCCGAAAATAAGAAAGGCAAGCTTATATGATCCCGTGTTGTCAAAAATTATACCGGCTAATGTTGGTGCTGTAAATCCGGCAATCGCATTGGAAAGAAAAAGCGTGGAATATATTGTTCCCATTTTTTCCGTCCCATAGTGGTGGGCAATTTCAGCTGCATAAAGAACAAGGCAGGCACCATAGTTAAAACCGGCAAATACCACGAAGAGAAAGAAAGTCAGGTCATTATGAACAGCAAAGGCCGCGGCCAGACAAACAATGGCCGTGCTGATCAACGATAAAAGTATTACCGTTTTTCCCTCCAGAAGACCGCCAATAATGCCCCATCCTATTCTACCTATAGCATTGGAGAGAGCCAGAATGCTGACCGCTGTTCCGGTTATAATTAAACTAAGGTTTAAGGAAAGACCAAATGGCTTGATATTGCCTATAGTCATTAATCCAATACAAAGACAGGGGAATATGCCGCACAAAAGACCCCAGAAGTTACGGTCTTTAAGAAGATCGATTGTTTTAATATCAGGGGCTGTGGATTCATGATCTTTTTCCTGAGTCGGATTTTGCAGAAACATGGCGGCTATAGGCACAATTATCAAGAAGACTAATCCCAGATATCTGAATATTGTCAATACATTTACTTGATGGGACAACAAATATTCGCCGAGAAGAGAAATAATAATAGGACTGCCTCCGTATCCGGCAACGACGATACCGGTGGCCAGACTTTTGTGTTGGGGAAACCATTTTATCGAGCAGACGATGGGGCAAACATAGCAGATACCAACACCGATAGCAGCGCAGAACCCGATGAGAAAGAGCAGGGCATGATATGATCCGCTGGAATAGCCGGCTAATAGGTAACTGCTGCCCATTATAATACCGCCGATAAAGACAGGAATCCGCGGACCGAAACGATCCTGAATGCGGCCTCCAACAAAAATACACAAGGTAATGATGAGTGAACCGGCGCCAAAAATCGCTTGTGTCTGTGTTATTGAAATACCAAAAGACTGTTTTAAAGCGGGTACAAAGGTGCTCCATGAATAACCGACACCGAGGCATATTTGAATTAGTACAGAGACAGTCAAAATTATATATTTTTTCATAAACCTTACTATAAATTAAAACTTCTTTAACAGAGATCAAATTTTAGCTGGAGGTATATAGGGAGTTATCAGATATTTTTTGGCTTCTATTCGCGCGGAGCCTTCTCCACCTTCTACATCCAGTGCCTTATAGTAGCACTCTTCGGCCACATTCCTTTGTTTGCGGATGTCGTGAATCATTCCCAGACGCACAAAGGACCAGACCCGAACACGCGCGTTGTAGAAAGAAGTGTCCTTTAAGGCATTCTGAAAATATTCCATGGAACGGTCATATTGTCCCTGATTGAAAAAAATTCTTCCCATCAATTGATTGTAACGGGCTTGCAATTGGGGACCAAAAGGGGGAACAGACGCCTGAATATTTTTCTCGATTTGTCTGGCTATATCAGATGCTTCCTCAAATCGGTGAAGATCAGCCAAAGTACTGCTTAGTGCAAATAAAAAATTATAATTACCGGGGAATCGCTTGTTTAATTCCCGGGCAAAAGGTAATGCCTTCGCCGGTTGTTTCTCAAAATTTAAATAATCCGAGGATAGTTCGGCCTGCGCCAGTTCCTTGAGCAAAACCCCCTTTTTTGCCGCCAATTCCAGTTCCTGAAGTCCTTTTTGATGGCTTCCGGGAACAATAAGGGCTGACGAAAGGAAACGAATGATGCCCGAGACATGTTTAAGATGATAATGGAATAAACCCATCAGAAAGTAAGTGTCATAATTTTGATTTCCATTCGCTCCTTTTGCTTTTTCCAGATAATCCCATATGTTTGAAGTTTCCTGTGCCAGAATAAAGTAATGTTTCTGGTTAATTGCCCAATGAATTTTAACAATTTTAGCCAAAGCAATGGCAAAGTAAGCCTGATTGTCCTGGGGGTTAGTCTTAATCCTTTTTTCGCCCTTGGCAAAAGACTCTTTTATGTAATTTAGCATAACCTCCTGATTTGTATCCCTATCTTTCGTATCAAAACTTGTCTCAGAGAAAAACCAGTGAAGAACCGCAAGAAAAGCGTAGCCGGTGGGATTTTCCGGCTCGAGTTCTACAGCCTTTTTTATGCAGGTACAGGCCTCGGCTGTCTCCAGATTAAAAGCTTTATCAATTCCCTGCCGCAGATATGAATGAAAGGAAGGTGTTTGCGGTTCCGTCGCTTCCGCCTTAATTTCAATGAAAAAAATTAGAAAGAATAAGCAAAGAACGAAAAAAAGGTTTCTGGATATTAGTATTTTCATATGTTCAATTTTTTACTATCGGTGTTTGAGTAATATAGACAAAGGGTAATCTTAGTCAAGAAATATTCTTTAAAGCCGGTTGACGAAATGTAATTATGTTGATAGATAAAAAGAAAAGGGGTGGTCCGGAGTATGTAAACTTGTGTAACCTCATGTCACTTTAAGGTGGTTGACTGATAAGGTTATAAAGGTGACAAACCGGGCCTGAGATTATACCCATTGAACCTGACCTGGGTAATGCCGGCGTAGGGAAAAGAACTTATTGATTTTTCCATGACCCTTTCCGGTTTTAACAGTCGGGAAGGGTTTAATGTTTGGTGCGAATTGATTATTTAATTCATCTTGAATACAATTAAAACATGGAGAGATAAATTATGAACATGACAGCAACTGAAATTTACAAATCAATAAAAAAAATTCGTAAGCAGGCGCCGGTTGTGCATAACATTACCAATTACGTGGTAATGAATAGTACAGCCAATGCTCTGCTTGCGATAGGCGCTTCTCCGGTTATGGCACATGCTAAGGAGGAAGTAGAGGAAATGGTCAATATTTCTTCCGCGCTGGTTATCAATATAGGTACATTGAGCGAACAATGGATATATTCCATGTTTAAGGCCGTCAACCGGGCCAGAAAAAGGGGCATTCCGGTTATTCTGGATCCGGTAGGTGCCGGAGCAACTACTTATCGGACAAAAACAGCAAGGGAACTTATTAGCAGTGAACCACCGACCATCATTCGTGGTAACGCTTCGGAGATAGCAGCTCTTTATGATGACAAATCCAAAACGAAGGGTGTGGATAGTGCCGCATCTTCAGATGAGGCAATTGAAATAGCTCAAAAATTAAGTGAAAGTCATAAATGTGTTATCTGCGTCAGCGGAGCAACTGATTATATTGTTAGTAAAGAAAAAGTAATGAAGATTAAAAATGGTCATCCGCTGATGGCAAAAGTTACCGGCTTAGGTTGTACGGCATCGGCTTTATGCGGTGCCTTTGCTGCGGTGGAAAATGATCCTTTTGCCGCGACGGCTAAAGCCATGGCGGTTATGGGCATCGCCGGAGAAAAGGCGGCCGGTGACGTTACGGGACCGGGAAGTCTTCAAATACGTTTTCTTGATATTCTGTATTGCCTGTCTGAAAATGATATCAATAAGCATCTGAAAATAGAGGGGTAGTTATGCGAGGATTATATCTCGTGACAGATCGGGGTTTGTGCGGGGAAAAATCTTTGGAAGAAGTTGTTGTTCATGCTGTAAAAGGTGGTGTTGCCTATGTGCAACTTCGTGAGAAAGAAATTTCTACCCGTTCGTTTCTGGAAGAAGCCGGGAAAGTTAAAAAACTATTAAAACCATA
>Ga0265297_10011876_pt1 | contig 10576 bp, 2 predicted proteins | sample Munlanlwell13791_FD_192502 | JGI IMG/M metagenome (GOLD analysis project Ga0265297, IMG submission 192502) | Leachate microbial communities from a municipal landfill in Southern Ontario, Canada - Leachate well 137-91 | ecosystem: Engineered > Solid waste > Landfill > Unclassified | place...
ATTTCTAAAAGCGAATATTTATCATTCGATTTTATACGACGGTAATGCGTTACCGCCTGCTGTCCTCCGTTATCGGAATCGCTGGAATGAATTTTCAACGATTTTTCATTCTCGGTCAACCAGGTGACAATAGTATCTTCTTCTTTTTCAACCGTTCCTTCCACTAATGCCACATAAACCCGGCGTGTAACCACCTGATGCCAGTGTTCCTGAAGTGCCAGTTGAATCTCACGGGTTTTGGCAAACATGAGTATTCCCGAAGTTTCACGGTCGAGACGATGAACAGTGTAAATCTTGTTGTTTGGCGAACTTTTTTTCACGTGATTTTTCAGAATGGAAAAAGCAGTGGTTTCATCATTATCGCCGGTGCTCACGGTCAGTAAACCTTCTTTTTTCTCAATAATAATCAGGTAGGCATCTTCGAAAATAATACGTAATTTAGGATGATTAAGTTCAATATTGCCACGGGCACTGTTCACCACTATTTTGTCATTCACCTTGAGTAAATGATTAAACTGCGTTACGATTACTTCGTTAACGGCAACCTGTCGGTGAGCCAGAAGCGATTTGACCGAACTACGGCTCATTCCGCCCATTTTGGTGAGCAAGAATGCCATTAATTCAACCGGTTCGGTAACTTTGAAATGCGTTGGTTTCGGGGCGGGTATAAATTTTGTTTGTCTTTTCATGTAGTTCTCTGGTCGACGATCATCAGTCGACGATTTAAATATATTTAGTTGTTGGCAACTTGCGAAATATGCTTTGCCACTGCAATGGCAGCATTTTCTCCATCAATAGCTGAAGAAGTAATACCACCGGAATAACCCGATCCTTCACCGGCCGGGAAAAGGCCCGAAATATCCGGATGTTGTCCTGTTTCAGCATCACGCGGAACACGTACTGCCGCCGACGATCTTGACTCCACTCCCACTACCACGGCTTCGTTGGTCAAATAGCCATGCATTTTACGGTCGAACTTTTTGAAGCCCTCGCGTAAGCGGGACGAAATAATTTCGGGTAGCCAGAAATGCAAGGGAGATGAAATCAAACCCGGCAAATAAGAACATTCCGGTAAGTCGGCGGATAATTTCCCTTTTACAAAATCACCCAACCGTTGAGCCGGAGCTACCTGCCCAAGCCCTCCATTGTTCGTATAGGCTAAGTTCTCAACGTATTGTTGAAACTTAAGACCTGCCAGTACACCATATTGTTGGAATTCAGCCGGTATATCTTCGGGACGGATCTCGACTACTATCCCTGAATTGGCAAATTTCGAATTTCGTTGCGAAGCAGACATGCCATTTACTACAATTTCGTTTTCGGTACTTCCCGCCGGAACAATATGTCCTCCCGGACACATGCAAAACGAATATACACCACGACCTTCCACCTGATCGACCAGATTATATGTTGCCGATGGTAAATAAGGACCACGCTCCTTGCTGTGATATTGAATGCTGTCAATTAATTCCTGTGGATGTTCTACCCGAATTCCCATGGCGAATCCTTTTGCTTCGAGGGCTATACCCTGACGATGAAGCATTTCGTAAACATCATGAGCCGAATGTCCGGTAGCCAGTATTAGTGATTTGGCTTCGAAAACACTTCCATCAGCCGTCTTGCAGCCAATGAGTTGTTTTCCATCCAGCAAAATTTCAGTCAGTTTTTGTTCAAAATGGATTTCGCCGCCGCAGGAAGTAATCGTTTTACTGATATTTTCAATCACCAACGGTAATTTATCGGAACCGATATGAGGATGTGCTTCGTATAAAATATTTTCGTCCGCCCCGTGAAACCGGAAAACCTCCAGAATGCGCTGAGAATTACCTTTCTTCTTGGAACGTGTATACAGTTTTCCGTCCGAAAAAGTTCCGGCACCACCTTCACCAAAACAGTAATTTGAATCTGCATCGATGCCTTTATTCCGGTTCAGTTGTGCTATATCTACTTTCCTTTCGTGCGTGTTTTTCCCACGCTCCAGAATAACGGGTTTTAATCCCTCTTCAATCAATTTCAACGCGGCAAACAGTCCGGCCGGACCTGCCCCGATAATGATTACAGGCGTATTCTTTCCAACATTTTTATATTGGAACGCGGGCATTTCTATTTTCGGAGCTTCCTCATCCCAGTAAACTTCCACCGTAATATTTACTTTCGGCATAAACGACCGGGAATCGATGGACTTCCGCAAGGTACGCAGACGTGTTATACGCTGAGGCGAAACCTGAAGCTTATCCGCCACTTGTTTGATAAGTAAATCCTCTTTGTGAGCCTGTTCAGGAGTAAGAATAAGTTGTAGTTCGTCGTGCATTGTTGGGCTAAGATATTAGGAGTACAAAGATACGCAATTAAAATGTAAACGAATAATTGAGAAATAATTGTCAAAATTTAATATTAAGTTACACAATAAATTTTAGTTAATAGCCCACATTCAAAAAAAAAGACCCCCTTTTCAATATACTTTACCCAAAACAAATCAATTATTTATGTTACATTTTAAAAAATGAATGTTCCAAAACCCCATCCATAAAGGGTTTCGCAATTATTTTTAAATATCTTTAAAAATAATATTTAAAAGTGTATTATTGATATAAATATAATATGTATATTTGCATTCAGCTATTCATCTGTTTGCATTCACCAGTCCCCTGTAATTGATTGTATGGCCTTAATAAACCAACATATTGCTTTATCCGCAAATTCGACAAGCATCCCACTGTTTGTTGGCATGTTTTTTAGTATAAAAACAAACCGGAATTATCTTTTTGATTTTATTTTTTCACAAAATAGAAAAAGTACCGGATCAAATTCATACAGCGTTATTCAACGTAAATCCCACATCGATTATCATCCACTATATACTTGTTATTTTACTTACGACTCATATACAGGCTCTTACTTCAATAGTTTCAAAACTTTAGAGTTAAGAACTCCTTTCAATATTTCATATACCGACAATACAGGACTTAATTGACCGTAACAAATACTGCAAATTGCAGGATTAAGGTCTTAGAATACGTTGAAGTTTAATTGCTTACACATTGAATTTTAAAAATTTTATTGTCTAAATTAAATACAAATTATTATGAAAAGGTTTACATTTAACTTGATGTTGCTTTTTGCAGCAATCGCATTTGAAGCAAGTGCTCAAATGATTTCTTACAGCGTTACCGTTCCGGCCGGTACAAAAGCTTGTTATATTGCCGGCGATATGAATGGCTGGTTACAGCAGGTTATGACTAAGGTAGATGAAACGCATTACAGTATCAGCTTTCCATCAAACTTTATCACCGCTGGCTACAAGTATTGTAGCGGTCCGGGTTGGGCGTTTGTCGAAAGAGATTCAGCCGGAACCGATATTGCCAACCGGGTTTATTCACCGGTCGATGTTGTAAAAAAATGGGCCTCGGTTTATGATCCGAATGGAGACATTATGGCACCGACTGCTCCAATAGGGTTGAAGTTTACCCCACCGGTTGATAATGCCTTTTATTTATCGTGGCAAGCAGCTACCGATAATGTGGCAGTTGTTGGTTACGATGTCTATAAAGACAGCGTTTATTATGGGAGCAGCATTACGCTGGGCCTGGATATAACCGGTCTGGCGCCTGGCAAAACCTATAAAATGACGGTAAGAGCCAGAGATGCCGCCGGCAATCAGTCAGTTGGCAGTACTCCTTTGCTCGTGACAACCCCCGGTTCGGCTGGCATCACTTACAATGTAACTGTTCCTCCCGGCACTAATATGTGTTATTTTGCAGGTACAATAAATAATTGGAATCCGACAGCAAACCCAATGTCCAGACAGGATCCTAACCATTATACCATCAGCTTCCCCAATGCTCTTGCAACTGATGAATACAAATATTGTAGCGGCCCAGGGTGGTCATTTGTTGAAAAAGATTCGGTTGGAGGTGATATTGACAACCGGGTTTATTCACCTGTTGATGTAGTAAAGAAATGGGCCTCAGTGTATGATCCATCAGCATTACCTATAGAGAAAGATGTGCTTATTAAGGTTACAGTTCACGACTCTGTAAAAGTATGTTATCTGGCAGGAAGTTTTGACAGCTGGGCCGTGCCAGGAGAAAATAACAAAATGACCCGAGGGTTGCAGGCAAATGGAAAGGTTGTTTTTTCAAAAACAATTCATACCCTGGATGCACATACTTTACAATACAAATTTTGTGCGGGACCCGGATGGGAATTTGTCCAAAAAGTCGAAGAAAATTTTATTTATCCGGCAAATGAAGATTCGGTGTCTGTTAGCGTAGACTCTTTCTGGGGGATTTACGATCCGGATAGAATGGGAACAATCAAGGTGAATGCCGTTGTTCCTCCGGGTACCAAAAGAGCATGGATTATGGGCGATTTTGTTTATTGGGACATGGCAAAAGCTATTGAAGGAACATTGAATCTCAATGGTACATTTACTTTCCAGATTCCTTTTGTTCAATCAATGCAATACCGTTTGTATAATAACAAAGACTGGGGACATCCGGAAGTTGGTCAGGCAAACCCAAACATTGAATTAGCACTTCGGTCGGCAACCTATCCAGCAGATTCAATAACCAACATTACAGTTTGGGGCTGGAAACTTAGCACAGATTCGATTGCTGATTTAGTTGCCCCATCAGTTCCAAGTGGTTTAAAAAACACAAATCCTACGACAAATTCATTTTATTTGTCATGGCAGCCTTCTACTGACAATGTTGGAGTAGTTGGTTATGACGTTTATAAAGACAGCATTTATTACGGATTTACTCAATTTTCAGGAATGGATATTTCCAACCTGACTCCGGGCAAAACTTACAAAATGAACGTAAGAGCCAGGGATGCAGCCGGGAATGTTTCTGCTGAAAGTTCAGTATTGTTTGTAACAACGCTTCCTGATACTTCAACCGGAGTTACATTTAATGTAAAAGTACCTGTTGGGACTTACCAATGCTGGATAGCAGGAAACTTCAATAACTGGAATAACAATCTGAATCAAATGAGTAAGGTGGATTCAACACACTATACCATCACACTTTATGAATCAACATTCATGCCTGGTATTACAAAAGACAGTTTGCAATACAAATACCTGAGTGGAGGTGGTGATTGGGCTTATGTAGAAAAAGATTCGGTGGGCGGTGAAATTCCAAACCGCTTGTATCAGGCTAATGATGTTGTTGCAAGTTGGAATACTGTTTATGATCCTAATACTTTGCCATTACCAATGGATCTTACGATTACAGTTACAACTCCAGCCGGTACAAATGAATGTTATATTGTTGGAAATTTCAACAATTGGACAGGACCAACTGCTCCGGAGAGCAAAATGACTAAAGTCAGTACAAATCCGGATGGAACGGTTAATTTTAAAATCACAGTACATACTGCAGATGCAAATAAATTTGTATATCACTTCTGTTCAGGACCAGAATGGACATTTGAACAAAAATCTCCGATTGGAGATTTCAAATATCCATTCGTGAATGCTATTGTTACCGAATGGAAAGCAGTTTATAATCCGATAAATAGCGGATTAAATCTTCTGATAAATCCAAGTTTTGAAGATTGGTCGTCGAATGTTCCTAAAGGGTGGACATTAACAACTACGGTAGGTGGAGTTATAACCCGTAGTTTGACAACTCCTGCTAATTCAGGTAGCGCTTTTCAAATTGCCGGTCCAACTGGTACATACAGCATAAGCCAAAATGTTTCGGCTCCGAATGCCACTACTTTTGACACAAACAAAACCTATATTGTAAGTTTAAAATACCTTACTACTGAAGGTGATGGAACTGATGCAAGAATTTGGAGCGGGTTACTTACAAGTCCGGCTGATTCAACAGTTAGTTACTATTCTATTCCTACTAATCATGTTGATTCTATGTTATATTATATTCCGCTTCATGGACCTGGTGGAAATCTTAATCCTCCCGCAGGTGTCAGTGGTAATGATATGAATGGTTATTTACTGGATAATCGGGGAACCAACATCTGGCATACTTACAGTTATTCATTTAAATTCCCTGCTGGAATTAAACAGTTCCAGTTCCAGGTAAGAACATACAAAGCAGCAACAGTAATTTGGGATGACTTCTATTTTGGGGAAATTCAGGATTCTATCAGAGACAATATGGCACCAACGATTCCAACCGGATTAAAAAATACCGACCCAACAACAAATTCATTCTATTTGTCGTGGCAACCTTCAACCGACAACGTGGGAGTCGTGGGTTACGAGGTCTATAAAGACAGTATCTATTATGCAACCACAACCGCTGTCGGGCTGGATATAACCGGACTTACACCTGGCACAGCCTATAAAATGACCGTGAGAGCTAAAGATGCAGCAGGCAATTTGTCAGCGGCCAGTGCAGCTTTGATTGTAAAAACAACTCCGGATACTTCAAACAGTGTTATATTCAATGTGAAAGTACCTACCGGAACTTATCAATGCTGGATTGTGGGAAACTTTAATAATTGGAACAACAACCTGAATCAAATGACCCGGGTGGATTCAACGCACTATACAATCACACTTTACGAATCAACCTTTATGCCTGGTATTACAAAAGACAGTTTGCAATACAAGTACCTGAGTGGAGGTGGAGATTGGATTTATGTAGAGAAAGATTCAGTGGGAGGTGAAATTCCGAACCGCAGGTATCAGGCCAACGATGTGGTTGCAAAATGGAATACTGTTTATAATCCAAACGTTTTGCCATTGCCAATGGATCTTACCATAACGGTTACAACCCCTGCAGGTACAAATGAATGTTATATTGTTGGAAATTTCAACAATTGGGCAGGTCCGACAGATCCGGGGTCTAAAATGACGAAAGTAAGTACAAATCCGGATGGAACGGTTTTATTTAAAATATCTGGACATACAGAAGATGCCAATAAATTTGTATATCATTTCTGTTCCGGACCGGATTGGTCTTTCGAACAAAAATCACCGGTTGGTGATTTTAAATATCCGGATGTTAACGTAAAAGTAACTGAATGGAAAGCTGTTTATGATTCTTTGAAACTGGGTACGATAAAAATCAAAGCAACAGTTCCTGCCGGAACTCAAAAAGTTTGGATTCAGGGTAGTTTTCTGGGATGGGATATGACAAAATTCTTTGAAGGATTGAAAAATCCGGACGGAACTTTCTCGTTCTCAATCCCTAATGTTCTGAAATTTGAGTACAAACTTTATAATAAACCTGACTTTAATTTTGCTGAAATAGATGAAACAGGTTTAGAAAGGGCAAATCGTACAGCTTCTTATCCTGCCGATTCCATTACAAGTATAACCGTTTTAGGCTGGAAACAAGTTGTGGATACGATTTCCAATAACGGTATATATGTACAATTTGGAAAAGGTGGAGTTGTAATTGAGAACAATGTTTTATTAAATTCGGGTGATTTCATTTTGGCAAGTCCGGGTACAACCAAAACATTTATAATAAAATCAGAGCCCGGATATAAAATTGAGTCTTTATTTTACAATGGATTGGATGTCAAATCACAACTGGTAAATAATCTATTCACTACTCCGGCTGTAAATGGAAATGCGACATTAAATGTTACGTTCCAGAGTATTAAATATCGTCTCAGTATTAAGTCTGCAGAATCCGGTATTATCAGTTTGTTTTGTGAATATGGTGCAACACCAACATTCGAATTTACACCATCCCAAAATTGGGGAATTAATGCTGTAATGTTCAATGGTTTTGACATAACTGCTACTCTGGCAAATGGAATTTTCATGGTACCTCCAATAACGGAAGATGTAACAATAAATATCTCATTCGTGTTTCAAACCGCTTTGTACACGCCTTCGGGTAGTAATGTAAAAGTTTATTCTACGAATTCGGATATTATCATTGATGGTCTCCAGATTGGTGAGATTGTAAGGCTATTCTCCGAAAATGGGGCAACATTGAAAGTGCTGAAATCACAAGGTAATCGCATGGTAATTCCAGCTTTGCCGGATGCAATTTACTTAGTAAAAACTGCATCTAAAACCGTGAAAGTAATTTTGTAAGTAAAATCAAAACACTGACTTGTTAATTCCTGAACAAGTCAGAGTTTTGCTAATTGCATTCCAATAAAAAACCTCCTGTAAATTACTAATTTATAGGAGGTTTTTAATATTTAAAAGTGATCCGGATGAGATTCGAACTCATGACCCACGCCTTAGAAGGGCGTTGCTCTATCCAGCTGAGCTACCAGACCATACCTTTAATTTATTTTTAAGGCGCTGCAAAAGTACTTTTTTTTTTGCGAAGTTGCAACACTTTTACCGAAATAGGAGCAAAAGAGCCTATTATTCGCAGAAAATTCGCTAATTTTGCGTGCTGAAATAAAATCAATTAAATTTAACATTAGTTTGACGATGAAGGTACTAAAATTCGGCGGAACATCCGTAGGTTCGGTCAATGGCATTCTGAGTGTAAAGAAAATTGTTGAATCGCAAAAAGAACCGGTAATTGTAGTTGTATCGGCACTTTCGGGTATAACCGATGAGCTTTACAAAGTGGCAAATCTGGCCTGCGAAGGTAATTTGACTTATCTCACTCAATACGAATTGATGGTTTCACGCCATATGGATGTGATTGAAGGGGTGATTTCCGCTGATAAAAAAGCAGAAGTATCGAGTCAGGTTCAAAGTCAATTCACAGATTTATCAAATATATTTCGTGGAGTATATCTTATCAAAGATATTTCTACCAAAATTATGGACACCCTGGTTAGCTACGGGGAAACAATTTCATCCATCATTGTCAATAACGCCATAACCAGTGCCGTACATTTCGATGCCCGCACGTTTATTAAAACTGAAAATCAATTCGATAAACACATCGTCGATTTTGAAACTACCAATAAATTAATTCAGGAGAAATTTGCCAATGCACCCCGAATATGTGTTTGCGGCGGATTTATTTCTTCCGATACAAATACAAATTTCACTACTAATTTGGGTCGTGGAGGATCGGATTACACGGCAGCCATTATTGCAGCAGCTCTTAACGCTTCCATCCTAGAAATATGGAGCGATGTGGATGGATTTATGACAGCCGATCCACGCATTATAAATAATGCCTATGTTATTGAAAAACTAAGCTTTATTGAGGCAATGGAGCTTTGTAACTTTGGAGCCAAGGTTATTTATCCTCCCACCATTTTCCCTGTTTTTCACAAGGACATCCCGATAATCATTAAAAATACGTTCAATCCTGAAGCGGAAGGAACGTATATTTCACGTGAAAAAGCGGGTGAACCGGCCAAAGCGATTAAAGGAATTTCATCCATTAACGACACGTCATTAATTACTGTACAAGGTCTTGGAATGGTGGGTGTTATCGGTGTCAATTACCGCATATTCCGCATATTGGCCAAAAACGGCATCAGCGTTTTCCTTGTTTCGCAGGCTTCGTCTGAAAATACAACTTCCATTGGTGTACGTAATGCCGACAGTGCTTTGGCAGTTGAAGCCTTACGTAAAGAGTTTGCCTACGAAATTGCTCAGGGTGAAATCAATGAGATTTTTTCGGAAGATGATTTGGCGACTGTGGCTATTGTAGGTGATAACATGAAACGCACTCCCGGTATTGCCGGAAAATTATTTGGAACGTTGGGCCGCAACGGTATAAACGTGGTAGCCTGTGCTCAGGGTGCATCCGAAACTAATATTTCGTTTGTTACCGATCGGAAATCACTCAAGAAAGCCTTAAATGTAATCCACGATTCATTCTTCTTATCCGAATATCAGGTTCTCAATATTTATATCACCGGAGTCGGAACCGTTGGAGGAAGTTTAATCAATCAGATAAAAAAACAACAGGAAAAATTGATGTCCCAGAATGGACTGAAATTAAACGTTGTAGGAATTGCATCAAGTAAAAAGATGCTCTTCGACCGTGAAGGAATCAATCTGGAAAATTACAGCGAAGAGTTGAAAAAGAATGGTGTTGATGCCTCCCCTGCTTTGATTTCTAACGAGATAATAAACCTCAATATTTTCAATTCGGTGTTTGTTGACTGCACAGCCAACTCCCAAATTGCCGATTTGTACGAAACATTGATGCAAAATAATATTTCAGTGGTTGCAGCCAATAAAATTGCTGCATCTTCTTCATTTAATAAATACAGCAGGCTGAAAGAAACAGCCCGGCGACGCGGTGTAAAATTTTTGTTTGAAACCAATGTCGGTGCAGGCTTGCCTATTATCAATACCATAAATAATTTAATAAACAGCGGCGATCATATTCAAAAAATGGAAGCCGTTCTATCCGGCACGCTCAACTTTATTTTTAATACGATCAGTAAGGAAATTCCGTTAAGTAAAGCCATTCTTATGGCTAAAGAAGCCAAATTTTCCGAACCCGATCCGCGTATCGATTTGAGTGGAAAAGATGTGATTCGTAAACTGGTGATTCTGGCACGTGAAGCCGGTTATGAAACAGAACAGGAAGATGTGACGAAAAATTTATTTATTCCGGAAAAATACTTTGCCGGAAGTCTGGATGATTTTTGGAAAACCATCCCTGAATTAGATGCAGAATTTGAACAAAAAAGAACGGAGCTGGCC
>Ga0265297_10011877_pt1 | contig 10576 bp, 10 predicted proteins | sample Munlanlwell13791_FD_192502 | JGI IMG/M metagenome (GOLD analysis project Ga0265297, IMG submission 192502) | Leachate microbial communities from a municipal landfill in Southern Ontario, Canada - Leachate well 137-91 | ecosystem: Engineered > Solid waste > Landfill > Unclassified | place...
GATAAATGGAGAAAAGCCAAAAATTAATAAAAAGATAATGGTAATAAATTTACTATTAGTCGATTGCGGAGTTTCGCTATTTATCTTATTTCTTTGAGACTTTAAGAATTTAAAGAAAGAAATGGGGATAAAAAAGGCTCCCAGGAAGGGGAGGAGGAACTTATTTAAAAAATAAATTGAAAGGCCGCTTATTTTATGCAAGATTATTATTAAACTGTATTCACCAAGATAATAGGGTGTTTTGGGAAGAATATATCCCTGCTTGTCAATTAATTCCATGGCGGCTTGATGAATGAACGGATCAAACCCGTAGCCTATTTTATACACCATTAAGGCCACGCAGAAATTTAAGAAATAAAAGAATGAAATTAAGATTATTTTCCAAATAGCGCTTATTTTTTGGCTTAAAACAGTAAAGACAAGGATTAATGCACTTAAAGCATAAAGTACGAAGAATCGGCTGTTTACGAGCTCCCAAGGAGAGATAAGGGGCCGACTGCTTCTTATGCTAAAAAGGTAATAAATTAGATATAAAAAAAGACAGAAAAAAATAAGAAGATAAATATATTCTTTTTTATTTAATATTAGCCTATTATCTATTATTTTAGCTTCCTTGGAAATAAGCGCTTTATATAAGAAAAAAAAGCTAATAATAGCTAAAAATAAGCTTATTATGATGCCCAAGGTATTAAGTTTGTAAATATAATAAATAAAAGCTCCAAAGATTGTCGTTAATGAAGTTAAAAGCAGGGCCGCGTCGCTTATCTTTGAGGTATTTATTTTGTTTTTTAAATGGGGGTTTTTCATGCTTTAATCATAGCAAATTCTTGCTAAAATAGGCAATTTTAGGTAACATTAAAATTATGAAGAAATATTTTAAAAAATATTTTAGCTTGTTTATCGTTGTGCTTTTAGCGCTTATTTTTTTTGTGACCACTTCCAGCTTAAATTATTTTACTCAAGACAGCAATTATGTTAAATGGGCTTCTCCTGATGAAACGGCTAACTATTATTTTTCTAAAGAATTTAGCGAGCGGAAGCAATTATCTGTCTTTGATCCTGCGGCTGTCGTTGGTGATAATATGGTTATCCCAAGAAGCTTAAGAAGCGATTTCGGCTGGGTTAAGCCAGTGAGTTTTTTGGGAATAATTTTAATTTATGGCGAGATAGGGTCAATTTTGGGAATTGCGGTAATACCTTTTTTAACGCCATTTTTTGCGGCGCTAGGAGTTATTATGTTTTATTTCTTGATTAAAAATATATTTAACGAGAAGCTTGCTCTTTTTTCGGCTTTTTTATTAGCAACTTTTCCGGTCTATATTTATTATTCGGCTAGAAGTATGTTTCATAATGTTTTATTCATCTTTTTTTTGATTTGTTCTTTTTATTTCTTTGGCTTAGCTAACTCGGAAAAGATAGAAAATATAAAAAATAAGTTTCTGTCGTTTAAATTTAAAAAAATAGAGATTAAAAATTTTATTTTTTCCTTCTTTGGCGGCGCATTTTTCGGCTTAGCAATAATTACCAGGACTTCTGAGCTTCTTTGGTTGGCCCCGATTATGTTTTTAATTTGGTTATTTTATGTTAAAAGAGTTGGTTTTATGAAACTAGTTATTTCGCTTGCTGGCTGTTTTCTAGCCCTCCTTCCAGTTATTTATTTTAATCAAATTCTATATTCTTCGCCGATTTATGGCGGCTATAATGCCATGAATCAATCGCTAGACGATCTTTCTCGGACCGGGGGAGAAATAATCAAATCAATTTCAAATGGAACATGGGAAAAATTTGAATCGTATGCCAGCAGTATTTATAATAATATATTTTATTTTGGTTTTAAGCCTGGCCAGTCAATAGATATGTTTGGGCATTATGTTATTTCGATGTTTCCGATCTTGTTTTACGCGAGCTTACTCGGTTTATTGTTTTTAATTGTTAAGAATTGTATTAAATTTGAAAAAAAATATTTAGTTTATTTTTTGGCCTGGGTTGTTTTGTCTGTTATTTTAGTTTTTTATTATGGCTCTTGGAAATTTAATGATAATCCCGACCCAAGCAGTTATACGATTGGGAATTCTTATACTCGGTATTGGCTACCGATTTATCTCATGATGATGCCGCTTGTTTCTCTGGCGATTATCAGAATTAGTCGGGCGGTATTTCTAATTAGTTCTAAAACCAAAAATAGAGCCAGAAAAATTGCTTCGGACGGATTACAGTATTTTATTATTTTGTTTGTTTCTTTTTCTTCAATTATTTTTGTTTTGTACGGATCAGAAGAGGGTTTAGCCTATCTCTATTATAATAATTTATTCGAGAAGAATAATACGCAGAGAGTTTTTTCCTTAACAGAGCCTGAGGCGATTATTATTACTAAGTATTATGATAAGTTTTTCTTTCCCGAAAGGCGTGTTGTCATGGGGACAATCCCTGATGATGAGGTTCTAATTTCGGCGGAAAAATTAATTAAATATTATCCGGTTTATTATTATAATTTTTATTTAAATCAAGCGGACTTAGATTATTTAAATTCTCGAAAACTTGATAAATATAATTTACGGATGGAGTTAGTAAAAAAAATGAATGCCAAATTTGGTTTGTATAAACTAATTGATATTGAGAATGAAAAAAAATAAAACCTACCATATTATTACTATTGGTTGTCAAATGAATGTGGCGGACAGTGAGCGTCTCGCTTCTTTTTTGGAAAGCAATAACTATCAAGAAGAGGATAGCTTCAAAAAAGCCAAGTTAGTGATTATTAATACCTGTGGTGTTAAACAGGCTGCCGAAGACAGAGCTTATGGGCTAGTCAATCAGGTCAAAAAATTTAATAAAGGCTCTCAGGTAGTTGTTATGGGATGTTTGAGTAAAAGAGAAGATGTTAAGAAAAGGCTAGCACAGCAAGTTGATTTATTCTTACCAACTAGTGAAATGCTTGATTTACTAGGGCTTCTTGCTGGGCGTGAGCTTAAAGGGAAACTTAGTCTTGATGAACTTCGTTTAAGGCAGGGAGAAAAATATTTAGCTTTAATTCCAAAGTATGAAAATAATTTTTCTGCCTACGTACCAATTGGCAATGGTTGTAATAATTTTTGTGCCTATTGTGTTGTTCCTTATGCACGCGGGCGTGAAGTTTATCGGCAGGCCAAAGAAATAATTTCCGAAGTTGAGAGTTTAATTGCCAAAGGATATAAGGAAATAACACTTATTGCTCAAAATGTGAATTCTTATCATGATAAAAATTATGATTTTCCAAAATTATTAAAACGTTTAACAAAGATAAACGGTGATTTTTGGCTTCGTTTTTCTTCGAGTCATCCAAAAGATATGAGTGAGCAGTTAATAGATATTATAGGCTCCTCTAAGAAGATTTGCTCACATTTGCATTTAGCTGTTCAATCAGGCGATAATGAGATTTTAGAGAAAATGAATCGCAAATATACGGTGGAAAAATTTAAAGAATTAATTAAAAAAATAAGGGAAGCAAAGCCCGGCATAGCTATTACCAGCGATGTAATTGTTGGTTTTCCGGGTGAGACGGAAAAGCAGTTTAAAAACACAGTTCAGCTTTTTAAAGATATTAAATTTGATTTAGTCTATATTTCCTGTTATAGTCCGAGGCCAGGAACAGCCTCGTATCTGATGAAGGATACGGTTAGTCGAGAAGAAAAAAAGAAAAGGGAGCGGATTTTAAACGATTTATTAAAAAAGACCGCTCAAGATAACGCGAAAAAATATTTAAATAGAGAAGTCGTTGTTTTAATAAGCGGAATAAATAAAAAACAAAAATATTTTGGCAAAACGAGCGATTATAAAACTATTTTAATTGAGGCAAAGGGAAAAACAAGCAAAAAATTAATTGGAAATTTTGCTAAAGTTAAAATTAATAAAATTGGAGCCTTTATTCTTGAAGGAACCTTGCAGAAATAGGATTATTTATGTTGATTAAAAAAAATAAAAATGAGTTACCGAAGGTCGTAGTTATTCTCGGGCCAACGGCCAGTGGAAAAACTAAACTGGGAATTACCCTTGCTTTAAAATTTAACGGGGAAATTATTAGTGCCGACAGTCGTCAAGTTTATCAAGGAATGGACATTGGAACGGGTAAGGATTTAAAAGAGTACCAAGTTGGCAAAAATAAAGTCCCGTATCATTTGATCGATGTTGTTTCTCCAAAAGCAGAATTTAATTTAGCTTTTTATCAAAAATTGGCTTTTGAAGCAATTAAAGATATTTTAAAGCGTAAAAAATTACCAATTATCGTTGGCGGAACCGGCCTTTATTTACAGGCGCTGGTTGATAACTATAACTTATCAAGTGTTAAGCCCGATTTTTCTAAGAGAGAGAAATTGGAAGCGCTATCTGTTCTAGAACTATTTGCTAGAATCGAGAAACTGAAACCCGAATTTGCTGCTAAGATTAATAATAGTGATAAAAATAATCCGCATCGGCTTGTTCGTTATTTAGAAATTCTTGAAAATGGGAAGTCGGTGGCCATTGGTAAAAAGAAAGAAAAATATAATTTTTTGATTTTTGGTATTGATATTAGCGATGATAAAATGAGATCAAAGATAAAACAACGGATTGTCAGTCGTTTAGAGAATGAAGAGATGCTTGAAGAAATAAAAAGGTTACATCGAGAGGGAATCACTTACCAAAGATTAATTTCTTTTGGTTTAGAATATAAGTATATCGCTCAGTATTTACAAGACAAAATTAATTATGATGAGATGGTTGATAAATTAAGCACGGCTACTTATCGTTTTGCTAAGCATCAAAAAACTTGGTTCAGGCGCTGGGAAAAACAGGGAAAGGAAATTAATTGGTTGAAAAATATTAAAGAAGCTGATAGATTACTTGCCAGCTTTTTATCTGACGAACAAAAAAATAAATAACAAAAACCCCTCTAGTCAGAGGGGTTTTTGAATGCTTCTTATAATAAGTTTTAATTTAATAGTTTCTCCAATAATTCTTTAACTACTTTTGGGTTGGCCTTGCCGTTTGTTTCTGCCATAACTTTGCCAAGGAGAAATTGCAGAACCCCAGTTTTTCCTTTTTTATATTCAGCTACCTGGTCTTTGTTTTCCGCGACCATTTTTTTAATAACTTTTTCCAGCTCCTTGGAATTATCCATTTGTTCTAAGCCCATTTCTTCCATAATATCAGTGGGATCTCCGCCGTTGTTATACATAAATTCTAAAATAGTTTGACCGGCAGAGGAATTAATTTTGTTTTGATAAATTAAACAGACCAGTTCGGCAAAATTTTCGGCCGTTAAGCGTAAGTCGTTTATATTTTCGTTGTTAATTCTAAAATGTTTTAGTAATTCACTAGTAATCCAATTTCCGGCGATTTTTGCCAACTTTTTTTCTTGTCTATCAGCCTCATCGCCATTTGCTTCAATCCAAGCATCAAGCTCAGAAATAACATTTTCGCTCCAATTGGCCAAATCTTTGTCGCTTGTTAATATCTCAACCATATCTGGGCTCAAACCATATTCAATAATAAACCTGCGTTTTTTGTTGTTGGGAAGCTCTGGTAACTTAGATTTAATTTTAGAGATAAGGTCCGCAGAAATAGTTAGGGGCGGAATATCAGGTTCGGGGAAGTAGCGATAATCAGCCGAGCTTTCTTTTGTTCTTTGGCTGATGGTTCTGCCTTGATTTTCATCCCAGCCTCTTGTTTCGGAAATTATTTCTTCATTATTTTTTAGTGCTTCTATTTGTCTCTCGGTTTCAAAATTAATCGCTTTCTCGACTGCCTTAAAAGAATTTATATTTTTTACTTCAACTTTCGGGTTTAATTTATATTTTCCAATCGCCTTAATTTGTCCATTTTCGTATTTCCATTTTCCTTTTTCTTGAACACTTATATTAGCCTCACAACGCATTTCACCTTTTTCCATATCGGCATTACTGATTTCCAGATATCTTAAAATTTGTTGATATTTTTGACAAAACTTTTTTGCTTGCTTAGCATTTTCTATGACCGGTTCGCTTACCAATTCCATTAAAGGTGTTCCGGCTCGATTGAAATCAATTAAAGTATGTGCCTCTCCTTTGGGATGAAAAGATTTTCCAGTATCTTCTTCAAGATGAATCCTGGTGATTAATATTTTTTTGTCATCGACTTCTAAGAAGCCGTTATAAGCAAAAGGTAAATCATATTGAGAAATTTGATAACCTTTTGGCAAATCGGGATAAAAATAGTTTTTTCGATCGAATTTAGAAACTGAGTTAATTTGGCAATTTAAAGCTAGGCCGCTTAAGATTGTCCATTCAATCGCTTGTTGATTAGGAACAGGCAGAGTCCCCGGGTGAGCCAAGCAAATTGGACAAACGTTAGTATTTGGAGCTTTTCCTTCGGAATTATTTTCACAAGAGCAAAACATTTTACTCTTAGTTTTTAATTCAGCATGGATTTCCAAGCCGATTATTGTTTCGTAAGCCATTTTAAAATTTTCCAGAACTGCCGAAGCCATTGGCCTCGCGAACAGTGCTGTTAGTGATTTTTTCTTCGCTTATTTCAAAATTAGTAATCTTTTGAATTAAAATTTGCGCAATCTTTTGTCCCGGAATTATATTAAACATTTCTTCACTTAGATTTTTGACAATTATTTTTATCTCGCCGCGGTAATTAGAATCTATCACGCCCCCCATCGTCGTTATCCCTTCTTTTGCTAATCCGCTTTTGTCCCAGATCAGCCCCGCGTAACCGTCAGGAATTATCATTTTTACTCCGCTTTCTACCAAGGCTTGTCCGTATGGTGGGATGGAATAGTAATTATTGGAGTATAAATCATAAGCGGCATCTCCGTCGTGTGCTTTTTTGGGAATTATGGCTGATCCGCTTATCTTTTCGACTATTAACTTGTTTTTTATATTTTTGGCATCAACCGATTCTAATTTTTCTAGTTCTTTTGATATAGCGTCTTCTAGTATTTGATTCTGAGCGGACAAGGGAAATACTTTTGCTTGATTATTATTTATTATTTCTGCAACCGCTTTAAACCCTGAATAATTTTTATTTTCTGCAGGTTGGCTATTTAGCGAGGAACCATTATCTATTTGTTCATTTCTTTTATTTCCGTTAAGCAGCTCATCAGTTTTTTGCCAAAGTTCTTCGTGAATATCTTCAATTGTTTTGTTGGCGTTAATTTTTATCCAGCCGTATTCTTCTCGAAGCTTTAAATGAGCCCAGCGTACTTTAGTTGTCAGGTCATCATCATTTTCGTGTTTATGATTATTTTCAATCGCTTCGCGAAAACGTTCTCCGTCAAAAAGAAAGACTAAATCTTCAGGGGTTAGATGGGAATTAATTTTTTTTAAAAAATCCTCATTAACATTTGATCCGATTCCCCAAGCGATGCCGGTTCCGATATAGTCTTCGGCGATTATATTTATTCCCGCTTCTAGCTTAGTGATTAATTCATCTTGGTATTGAGTGCGGTTAAAAGCGAAAATAATTTGTGCTTCCCGTTGACTCAAATTGAAAGAGTTATTGTTTCTCAAATAATCATTAAGAATAATTCCCGATGGGTTTAAAGTATAGATAGGATATTTTATATATTCGGCTTGGTAACCATTATTTTTTAATCTCTCCACTAATAATTTAGCTTGGGTGCTTTTTCCAAGATTGTTGATACCGTATAGGACGATTAATTTTCCGCTTCTTTCGCTCATAATTAGTTCTTTAAATTATTTATGATTTCATTGATTTGTTGGTATAAATCTTCAAAACTTCCGTTATTATTAATTTTGTACTGGCTTATCTCCATCACTTTTGGTATTTCGAGTTCTGCTTCACGTTTCCCGTCCGCTAAAAAATCTTCAAAACTTTTTTCGGAATCACCGATATTTTCATTACGGAGTAACATTCTTTTATACCTTATTTCTGGGTCAGCGTCAATGCTTACCAACTTGAAACCGGGAATATCTTTTAGGAAAGTGATATCGGCGAATCTTCTTACCCCGTCAATTATTACGACCTCATTATCATCATTTTTAGCATCTTGAGCCATAACTTTGGCCAAGGTTTCGCTGCCAAAACGATTGCGTAAGTCTAAAGAAAGGTCTTGCATATTTTCCCGGGTGATTGGTAAATACAAACGATTTAAAATATCTCTTAGAGCCATTGAAAAACGATGACTGCTTGCGCCATATTTTTCTTCCAAGTATTTTTTACTAGCCTCTTTCCCACTTGATAAAGGACCGACAAATCCGAGAATTATTTTTGACATAGTTTAATAGATAACTTGATATTTTAACATCAAAGTATTTTTATTTATAGTTTTGAATTCCAATAATTTTAAGTTGGCGTTTAAATCTTTATTAAAAAGAGATAGTCCGGCGCCAAAAATTTTCGGTTCAATTGTTATTATTATTTCATTGATAAGTTTTTTTTCAAGAAAAAGAGAATTTAAAAATGAACCTCCTCCCAATAAAGCTGATTTATAGCCCATTGCTTCTAATTCTATTAAAACATTTTCTGGTTCTCCCGAAACCCATTTTACCCCTTCAATTATTGGTTGATCTTTTTGTTGTGTAAAAACAACGTTTAAACGCTCCTTTAGTGGTGAGGGGAAAGTGTTAAAAGTATTTTCTCCCATCATTACAACTCTATGTGCTTTAGAAATTTCTGAAAACAGCTTTTTGTCTTCCACGCTAGTCCAATTGGCAAATTGCGCGCTGTCTTTAGCGATTTTTCCATCTAAAGTGATGGCCATCATCATAGTAACTGGTATCATATCTAAATAGCTATCGGGGCTTTTATGCCCGGATGAGGGTCGTAACCCTCTAAAGTAAAATCTTCGTATTGAAAACTAAAAATGTCCTTTACTTCAGGATTAATGATCATTTTTGGTAAATTTTTGATTTCTCGTGAAAGTTGTAATTTAACTTGATCGAAATGATTATTATAGATGTGTAAATCTCCAAAAGTGTGAACGAATTCTCCTAATTGTAAATTACAAACTTGCGCAACCATCATAGTAAGAAGGGAATATGAGGCAATATTAAATGGAACTCCTAAAAATAAGTCAGCACTTCTTTGATATAACTGGCAGGAAAGCTTGTTGTCATGAGAAATATAAAATTGAAAAATTGTATGGCAAGGTGGAGGAGCGGTCTTTTTGCCGCTGATAAGCTGTTTTAAGTCACCAACATTCCAGCCACTAACAATAATTCGTCTGGAACTTGGATTATTTTTAATCATTTTTATTGCTTCGGCTATTTGATTAATTTTTGTTCCGTCATTAGCGTCCCATGATGTCCATTGCTTACCATAAATGGGTCCCAGGTCCCCATTTTCGTCAGCCCACTCATTCCAAATGCTTACCCCGTTATCATTTAAATATTTTATATTAGTGTCCCCTTTCAAAAACCAAAGGAGCTCATAAATAATTGATTTTAGATGAATTTTTTTTGTAGTTAGTAAAGGGAAACCCTCGTTTAAGTTATATCGTACTTGACGCCCAAAAACACTAACTGTTCCCGTTCCTGTTCGATCGTCTTTTCCTTGCCCATTTTCTAAAACATCGCGTAGTAAATTAAGATATTGTTTCATAAAATTTATAGTTATTGATCCTCGTATTTTAGTATAGTGTCATCTAATAAAACATATTCTATTCCTGCTTCCTTAAAAATTTCTTTGCTTCTGGCTCCAGCGTGATAGTCTTGAGCACAGACAACGCGTCTTATCCCAGCGTTAATAATTATTTTTGCGCAGGTATAGCAGGGTGTCATTTTACAATATAGAGTAGCTCCATCCAGAGCTATTCCGTAGCGGGCCGCCTGACAAATAGCATTTTGTTCATGATGGTTTGTGCGAATGCAATGACGAGTCTGTGTACCGTCTTCATTGGTTACAGTATGCATTTCATGTCCCACCTCATCACAGTGTGGCAGGCCGATTGGTGACCCGACGTAACCAGTAGAAACAACACGGTTATTTTTAGTAATTATACTGCCGGCGTTACGCGCTCTATCGCAAGTACTCCGACTGCCGACTAAATCTACCATTTTCATAAAGTACTCATCCCAAGAAGGTCTTTTGTAAGGTTCGGCACCAATGTTTTTTTCTTCGCTCATATTTTTTTATTTAATATTAATTTATCTTCAAAAATAACTCAATCGGGTATCTTTATTTTAATACATTATGACAATAAAATAAATCTTGACAGAAGTCTTTTTATGTCCTAAGAGGCTTTTAAAAAAGACAAAAAAGAGGTAGACTATAAATAGGATTTACTTAATGGAATGAATTAATTAATAAAAAGATGTTTGATGATTATATAGAAAAATTAGCTAATAATAAAGAAATTTATTTAAAAATCAAAGTTTCTCCTAATGCCGGAAAAACAGAGCTTCTTGAAATCATGTCAGATGGTGTGATAAAAATAGCAATCGCGGCAACGCCAGAAAATAATAAGGCTAATTTAGAGCTACTAAAGTTTTTAGCCAAAGAACTTGAAGTAAGAAAATATCAGATTAAAATTGTCAGTGGCGCCAGTGACAAGCTAAAATTAATTAAGGTCGGGCGTTAATGAGCGGCCCAATTTGATTTCAGTATGGATCTC
>Ga0265297_10011878_pt1 | contig 10576 bp, 10 predicted proteins | sample Munlanlwell13791_FD_192502 | JGI IMG/M metagenome (GOLD analysis project Ga0265297, IMG submission 192502) | Leachate microbial communities from a municipal landfill in Southern Ontario, Canada - Leachate well 137-91 | ecosystem: Engineered > Solid waste > Landfill > Unclassified | place...
AAACCTTCCATTAGCAACTCCCTCTCGGGTAAAACTTTATTTTACAGAGACTGACAAATTGTGCCAGGGCTCCGAGAGCAACAAATGAATAAATTTGAAAAGATTTTCCAGCCCAAGATAAAGTAAAAAATGAAGATGTAAATGAGTGAAGGATAAAAGACAGAACTACTAAGCTTAAAACAAGTCTGTCTTTAAAACCATTTTTGAATAAATAATCAAAAACAACCATATAACCAAAGACTAAGAAAATAAAAGCGTGTAACCACGCGTTGGGATTCAATAAAGCCACCAAGGTCAAAATTATGCCTAGATCAATAACTTCAAGCATAGCATCGTCTTTACTTCTATAGCGCCCTTTGATTAAACAAATAAAAAAAAGTAAACATACGATGAATCCACTAATTATACCAAGATTGTAATCACTTAAAGAAAATAAGTTGATCCCATAGTTTCCATGAGTTGAAAGATACCTTAGGATAATAGACCAAATAGATTGGTTTGAGTAATCAGATAAAGAACTAAAATCTAGGCTTGTAGAAAACACCTGGGGCAGATAGTCATTTTGCAGCGATAGATTTCTTTGCCAGCCTAAGAATAAGATTGGTAACATAGAGAATAAGATAAAAGAAAGTATGATGAAAAATGCCAATTTAAATCTTTTTTTAATAATTAAATATGGTAAAAATATCAACCCCATGTATTTAATAAAAATTGAGAATCCAATAAACATCCCTCCTAACAAATCCTTCTTCTTATTCGCAAAATATAAACCTAGAAGTAGCGTAGCCATCATAAGGAAATTAACCTGCCCCTCAGTAAAATTATCTAAACAAAAACGTGATGTCATAAATAGAGACCAAAAATATATCCAGTTTCGATACTTGTAATCTTGCTCTTTACTAAAAATTAACTTTCCAGAATAAAACATAAATAGTATTAAGAATATGTAATTTAAGATAAACCAAATAGTTGCGGCTGCTAGCTCATTAGTTAATGCAAATAAACTAGTAAATAATGCAAAAAGCGGCGGGTATTTGAAATTTGCGATACCATCTTCTCTGTAAGCCTTGGCATCATAGACATTCTCGCCTTTTAGCATCTTCTGTCCCGTATAATAGTAGACATGAAAATCGGCAAATCTTCGCTTTGGCATTTTGTATTCATACTGACCTAGCAGAATACAAAAGACAAGGCCTATCAAAGATATTTTAACCCAATGTTCTTTAACAAAAGTTTTCATTTACCCTTTTTTAATTTCCAATACAAAAAATTGAGATCTTTTAACGTGATAAATATATGTTTTGGTTTGACAGTACTTTTTCCAGCAAATCTAGGGAAGTGCTTAACCCCAAGTTGTTTAATTGCTAGATTATTTAGTCTTGCTTTGACCAAGAGTTCTGTATCTACTAAGAATTGATTTCTATCTATGCTCAACTTTCCCAAAGCTTCTCTTTTAAACAATTTAAAAGAACAATCAATGTCTTTGACGTCCAATCCAAACAGAATAAATACCATTCTGTTATATACAAATGCACATAATTTTCTTATAAAGTTATCTTTTCTATCTAACCTGAATCCAATAACTAGATCATAATCATTTATAAAGTTCATAAAATTCGATATCTCAGTAATATCAAACTGACAGTCAGCGTCCGTATAGAAGACTAGCTCGTTTTTTGCACTAAATAATCCTGTTCTTAACGCTGCACCATATCCAAGGTTAGCGTCGTGATTAATGGCAATTAGATTTTTACCGTATTTTAAACCTAATTCTTTGCAGATTTTACCTGTATTGTCAGAGCTGCCGTCATTGACAATAATAATTTCGAAACTATTAAAATTACTATTTAGATAATCATAAGCGGCGTCAATAATCTTTTTAATGTTACCTTCTTCATTAAAAGCTGGAATAACAAATGAAAAACTACTTTTATACATTTTTATTCTTTAACTCCCAAAATTTAGCGTAACTAATTATTTGATAAATACTATCAAAAACAGCAAGCATAAAACCCATAAATCCGTCTTTATAACCACCTTTACCGACAAATTTTCTAAAAAATCTATCTACTGTCCTCCAGAGCGCAATTCCAAAAGTCATCTTTCTGTTGCTATCAAACCACTTTTGAGCCTCAAGACTAGTCTGTTTATTCAATTTGCTAAGAAAATCAGCAAAATCCCTATATGAATAATGGATAATATCTTTAGTAAGATGACCACATTCACCGTCTAAGAAAGCACGCGGATGCACTTGTACTTCTTCATATTTGAACTTATCTTTCCTAAGCAACTTCAACTGAGCTGCTGGATATTGGCCACCATATTTTAACCAATAGTTACCGATATGGTTTCTACGTGGCACGGAAAACCCTGCGAACCTACTATTGTTTAAATCTATACCACTAATTTCTTCAGCTAGTTCCTTTGTAACTCTTTCATCAGCATCAAGGCTCAAGACCCAATTATTCTTTGCTTGCGCGTAAGCCCAATTTCTATGTCTTCCCTCATTTTCCATCTTTTTTACCATGACCTTAGCATCAAGAGATTGAGCAATGCTAGTTGTTTTATCATCGCTTAAATCATCTATTACTATCACTTCATCTACAAAGTAATTCACAGACTTTATGCAATCTTCAATATTCCTTGATTCGTTTTTTGTCAAAATAACAACAGTCAATTTAATCTTATCCATTATGCACTTCCTTTATAGTAGTAGCTACTTTCTTTATGTCAGCAGCTGTTAAGGATGGATGTATAGGTAAAGAAATAATATCTTTAGAAATTTGTTCTGCGATAGGAAAATCACCTTTCTTATATCCAAGTTGCTTATTTGCTTCTTGTAAATGAAGTGGAAGCTGATAGAAAACTGAATAAGGGATATTATTTTCTCTAAATTTATTAATGAGTACTTTCCTCTTTGTTGTCAGAATCGAAAAAGCATGAAAAACATGCTTGTATTTATTTGGTGTTTCGGGAAGGCCAACACCCTGAGCATCCTTTAAAAGGTTATGATAGAGCTTAGCATTATCTATTCTTTTCTCTGTCCATTGATCAATATATTTTAATTTAAGCTTAAGAATAAGTGCTTGAATGTTATCTAGTCTAGAATTATAGCCAATCATTGGATGAAGATATCTTTCTTTCTCTCTTCCACAATCTCTTAGCTTTAACATAATCTTATAAAGACTGGATGAGTTAGTTGTAATTAATCCAGCATCGCCGAAGGCCCCCAAGTTTTTAGTCGGATAGAAACTGAAACAACCAAAATCACCCATTGAACCAGAAGACACATTATTAATCTTAGCGCCATGGGCTTGAGCAGCATCTTCCACAACAAAAAGCTTATGTTTTTTCGCAATTTTTAATATTGTGGGCATATCAGCACATAGGCCAAAAAGATGAACTGGAATTATCGCTTTTGTTTTTTTAGTAATAGCCTTTTCAATTTTACCCGCATCGATGTTGTATGTCCTTCTGTCTACATCTACAAAAACTGGCCTTGCGCCTGTATAGTTAACCGCAAAACTCGTAGCAATAAATGTAAAGGCAGGGACAATTACTTCATTACCTTTACGGATGCCCAATGCTTTTAAGCTCAAGAATAATGCATCTGTGCCAGAATTAAGCCCTATTGCGTACTTGGTATTACAAAACTTAGCGAATTCTTTCTCAAACTCTCTTACATCTTGGCCGAGTATAAAATCCCCTCTTCTAAAAGTAGAGTCAATCTTTCTTAGTAATTCTTTTCTTATGGTTAAGTACTGTTGGTCAATATCGAAAAATTTCATCTGTTTACCTCTTTTGCGTTACTTTTATGATTTTTACAAAGAATAATTATTCCTCTAGCTAATAGATTAGGGAATAAATTAACTAAAAATTGTAAAAAGCTATGCGGAATAAAATTAAGTAGTTTTTCAAGCACGCCTCCTACTCCTAAATGATACCAGTACTTTTTTTCCTCTATTTTAAAAAATTGCTGAACAAAATCTTCATTTTGTTTTAAAGTAGGGAAATGCAGGTGGTAGCCAGGGGCAAAACCTGTGCCATCGATTCCTCTCCCAAACAATATTTTTAACCTGTGATAAATAGTGCACTCATTAGGCAGCGAAACTAGCAAAATTCCCTTTGTTTTTAATACATTCTTAGCAAAACTTAAGATCCTTGCAGGATCCTTTAAATGTTCTAACACTTCCCCAATTATTATTATATCAAAAGAATCACTCTGAAAAGGTAAGTTGTCGCTTTCGATATTTAATTTTAATACTTTTGCTCCTCTAGAAGCAGCAATATCCAATGCTTTAGAATCAGCATCTATCCCGGTATAGTCAATTTGATTGGCAGATTTTCTTATTGCATCTAACATGGCTCCGTCGTAGCAGCCAATATCTAGAATTTTTACATTTTCTTTAATATAGGGTAGCAAAAGATGTTTTGCTATGTCAAAGCGATATTTAGCAAACCTATCTTTGCTATAATAATCTCCATAGTTATATGAGAATTGTTCGCTCATTTTATTTTCCTAGCCATAATTAAAGTAGCGCATCCAGAGCTGCTTTTATTAAATACTACAAAAAAAGGTAACAAAATAATACCAAAGATAATCTTTAGCATGAAACTAATAGCACGTATCAGATATCTTATTATAAGCACTCTAAGTAAGAATCCAAAAAGAAATCTTAAAATAAATTGAAAAGACGCGATTAGATCCCAAAACAATAGCATGGCTTTAGGCCCATACTCTTTCATTGTAATAATCTCAAAATTGTTTTCTTCTAATATTTTAGTCCATTCTTCTTTAGAATATAGGTGAAAATGATTTAAGCGGCTGTTTCTTTCAAGTACATATTTATTCGCTAGCGACTTTAATCCAAATAAGTTTAAAAAATTACTAAAGAATAAATAATTTGTAAAGTTGTTATTAGGCACAGTAAACAGAAATTGCCCATTTTTATCTATTACACGGTTTGCTTCATTTAAAACTAATTTAAGGTCTTTAATATGCTCAATTACAGAGTTTGAGAATAGCGATAAGAAAAATCCATCTTTAAATGGCATACTTCTTGCATCTGCTAAAATAAGGTGCTTATAGATATGCTTTGAATAAGCCTGTCTTAAAAAAGCTAAATCAAAGTCAATCCCAATAGAATTTTTATTAGAAAAGAATAATTTCCCGATGTTTCCTTCAGCGCATCCTATGTCTAAGATAGGTTCATTAAGGTTATGGTCACTTAGATAATTACTGATTGCTGATATTTCAAAGCTTCTAAACAAAGATGTTGCTATATCAAATTTAGTAAGTAATTTAAGGTAAATTTTAGCTGGGTATTTCATCGAACGCAACTCCCTTGATATAGCACTTTGCTTTCCTAAGATACAAGTTCCATATTTCTTCTACTTGCACTAATTTATATTTTTGCACTAATTTTAAGAAATCTCTATCCATAATTCTTCTTACTTTATGTTGGACAAAAAATCTTTTTTTAGCAGTTAGAGGTAAATAAATAATATTCGCTATAATACCTTTTAAAATCCACCAAGAATCTCTAAATTTTAATCTTGGAATAAATAAAAAAGATAGCGCAAGCCAGCCAAAAATATGGAAAGGCAAAATTACAATTAAGCTTGGTACTGAAAGATTCTTTAAAAGAGTCGTTATGTAATTTCTCGCACCCCTATATCTAGCATTGTGGTCTGAATAATGTTTCTTAGCATCTTTATATATTGTATTAAAAGCGTGCCAGACAATAGAATTAGGCACAAAAACTACCCTGTATCCAGCTAGCCACACCCTAAAACAAAAGTCAGTCTCTTCCAAGTACATGAAATATGAGTCATCATACATTCCTAATTCTTTAAAAATGGAGCTTTTAATTATTGTGGCTGCACCCTTTGCATTAAATATGTTCTCGACCTCCTTGAATTGCCCTGTATCTTCTTTTTGGCTAGAGCGTTCAAACAAAAATCCAAAAGGAGTAAGATAGTCACCGGCGTGATCGAATTTATTCCTGATAGCCATATTGAGTAGCTTAGACTGTGCAACCGCTATTGAATTATCTTGAGCGAAAACTTTTACAAATGCGCTTAGCCAATTGCTATCTACTTCAGTATCGTTATCCAAGAAAACTATAAAATCTCCGCTAGAGTTATTAAAGCCGATGTTTCTAGCGCCAGCCACACCGTAATTCTTGTCATTTCTTATAATCTTGATCCTGTTATCTCTAAATTTATCAGAAATAAATGATACACTTGTATCTGTGGAAGCATTATCCACAAAAATCACTTCGAAATTTCCATAATTAGTCTTAAGTAGAGAATTAAAGCATCTATCTAGAAAATCCATTCCATTGTAATTTATAATGATAACTGAGATTAGTTTATCCATTGACAATGTTCCTTAAGATACCGACACAGGTACCAGTTAATCCAGATAGCCAATTCAGATTACCCGATTCAAAAGCTTTGTAAATCCAGTAAGCATTCATAAATACTAAGTAAGAATAAAATTTAATAATCTTTTTTAGATTGTTAGGTTTAATATTCTTAAAATAGAAGTTTATGAAATTTACACTTCGTTCGAATGCATAAGTTCTTGCTTTAAATACACCTTGTTGACTGACTTTGTGCTCAGCAACAGCTTTGGGATTGAAAACTAATCGGTAGCCTAGTTTCTTAACTTTGAAAGAAAGATCTGGCTCGCTCCATTCACTAGTGCCTGTATAAATATAATCAAACTCACCTGCTTTATCAATAAGGCGCCTTCTAAAACACATACAACATGCTTCCAGGTAATCAACTTCAATTGTATTTTTTAAATTTAAACAATCTTTATAATTTGAACCTAGCGTAAAAGTACCGCAGGTGACGATTTTACCTATTTCATTGACTTTCCCCTCGAGTAAAAAATCTAAATAAAACTTACCAATCAATTTCCAAATAAAATTCCCTTTGCTAAACTTATTGACAAAAGAAGTTGCATCTCTTGATTCCAACAAATGCTCATTTATCAACGTTGGCCCTGTTACCCCGCCTATATCTTTAGAACTTGAGAATGTACCTACAATCTCCTTTAACCAGCCTTGAGAGACGATCAAATCATCATCAATTATGCAAACAATATCACTCTGAGTTTCTTTCCAACACAGGTTTCTTGCCTCTACTAACCCCTTCCTCTTTTGATTAACGATTCTAATTGGTAGGTTAAATTTTCTACTCACATCCTCAACTGATTTGCTATTACCACCATTTACAACTATGATATCAAAATCTCTAAACGTTTGTTTACTCAAAGAATCTAAACATTCAAATAATGCATCAGGCCTATTGAATGTGTTAATCGATACGGTTACTGATAAATTGTTTTCACTCATTTTCTTATATTAATTCATACACTTCATCATCACCAAATCGTTTAATAAACTTTAAAGACTTCAATTTAGATAAATCTGGGGCTTGGCCTTCTACTTCAACATTCTCCACATTGCTACCTTCTTCGTAGTCCTTAAGATGAACTATAGCGTATTTAACACCAAGAGATTTTAGTATTAGTGGTGTGGAATAATTTCCGATGTCTGCAACTTTCTGTTTGATTTCGAAAGCTTTTGTACCTGGCTTAGCACCGTTTATAGCTGAGGGCTTTTGATGGCATCTTTGATATAAAAGATAATCCAGGTTTATATATCCTTCTGCAGTATCTCCAACCCGGACAGGATATTCAACAATAGCAAAATTACCACTTTGTTTTGATAGCCATTGGTAAACCTCGGGGCATTTATCAATACGCGTTACACGCATAGGAGGAAAATTCATAAAATCAATTAAAACTAACAAAGATATACCCAAGGTAGCTATTGTTCGTTTGTTTTTCATGGCAACTAATTTTGCAACTCCAAACCCAGCCAATATACTGATTGAGAGTATTGCAAGTACACCAAATCTAGCGTATGCTCTAAAAACCGGGAATACTTTATAAATAAAAAACGATGGAAAATAAACTTTAAAAAACAATAAATTCCAATATGGCGGCATAGAAAAAATTATTGAAATAATAAATATTGAGACGAACAGGAACTTTGTATACTTTTCATTCCTTAGTTCTGATCCTTCAGCTATGTCATCACCAGTATGCTTAGCTGTTTTTAAGCCATAGAAAGCTAAAATTATACCCACAATGCCAAGATAGAGCGTCTGCTCAGTTGATCCCCGTCCAAAAAATATTGATCCCTCCAGCGCTCGTCCTATCCCACCCCAAAATGGATGGAATTTTGAAGGAATCAGATAAGACAATATACTAGCCGATTGAGTAAAAAGGTACTTGAATGGCCTAGTAAAGTTTTCTCCTTGAGCTGAAGATGGCAAGCTGTCTCTTAATTTAGGCAAGAACATAAATAATAACAACGATGCTGACAACGTGCACATTTTAAAGAAATTAATAAAAAATGAAAATATCTCTCGGTATGAGCTCCTTCTCTTTATTAGAAACAGTAATGTTAGAAAGAAATAGAAGAAAGTAAAAACAGAAATTATAAATCCGTACGTTAGATCACTAAAGATCACCAATATCAAACTAACCGAACAAAAAACTACATTTTTAACATTAGGCTTATTCTTTAAATTTAGAAGAAAATAAATATACAAAGGAATAAATTCGATAAAAGTCAGGCCAAAGTGTTCCCATGATTTATTTATGTGATACGGGCATAAACTATAGATTATGCCTGAGATAAAAGCAGCGGTCCTATTTTTTGTTAAGTAGAAAACCAAGATATACATGAAAACAAACGAAAGCATAAAACTAATCAAAATCAGAATATTATATGCAAATATTTCATTAAACATAGTGGAAAAAATATAAGCAGGTATTAAACATAGAGGAAAAATACTCGGAGACATGTTATCAATTCCATAGGGATAGTTAGTAAGAACATTATTATCTAGATTTAAGTGATGTTTCGATGCGTAGTTAAACCATTCAAAGTGCCATATCGCAGCTCTATTATCAGTCCCATGCAATGGCCCATAGACAGAGTCATTCATCTGCAATACGATCGGGAATGTAAAAATAACCAAAATAATTAAAAATACTACTATGCAGAGTATGTGGCCGAGATACTTATTCTTCATTTCATTAACCTAAAGATCATCAAATTCTTATAGTACCACCAAATAACATCTTTCTCTTTCATCTCGTTCTTCACTTTTTCTGTTATCTCAGTATCTAGGAAGTACTTCTTTCCTTCGAAGATTGAAACCCAGAATTCTTTCGGCTGTTCATTAATATGAAAATGCCCGCCTTGACCTGGAGGTGCAGCAGTAAAGACGACTAAATCACTTAGATTGGTCAAATTCTCAATCAAGCTCTTAGAATATTTGTTCTCAATATGTTCTGCAACCTCAAGACACAATGCTAATTCATATCTTTTCTGGGTTATGATCTTATCCTTTAAATCATATAGCTCTAAAAATTTTTTATCTACCAAGGCATTGTTTATCGCATTGGAACTTCCATCATAACCCTTGATATCGATCCCTCTTTTTTGAAAATGATAAATAAACTCAGCATTCCCACATCCAACGTCCACCACTGTTTTGGGGTTGAAATATTTTATTAAAATATCGACCATTCTCTCAGCCACAGGCACATTCCACTCTAAATTACGCTTAAAGAATGAGTCGTTATAAATTACGTCCTTGCCGCCTTTAGTATTCTTTAAAATATGATATTTGGCTGTTTGATATTTAACTTTACATCTTTTTAGGAAACAGTAAATAAAAGGAAGCCGTGTTGCTATAAACTTTTCAATATTTGATAAAATCACTTCCAATAATCTCATAGATTACCTTTCATTGGCACTGTAGTATTAAAATCATCTGCGGACCTATTCTTAAATAATAAACTAATTCCATCTCTAAAATCTCTTTTTAGGCGAGTCATAGACACAAAATCTCTCCTTAACCTAGTAAGAATATACTTAGGCCTAAAATAAAACTTTCGATAAGCCAGATTTCTTGCTTCTATTAAATCAGCGAGCTCAAGCCCTTTTGGGATATAATATGGCCAGCACCCCTGGTATCCCTGCCCATACTCACCATTGATAAATTTATCAATGACATCTTTATCAATTACGCCTTCTTTAATTGCCCTATCAAATAAAGGCGAACCTGGCAAAGGCATAGTAATAAATACTCCGATTATATTTGGATTAAATCTCATGGGGCAATTTATAGTTTCATTTATTTCTATCATTGTTTCTGTTGGCTGGCCGATCATTAAATAGTGATCCGGCTCAATATCTTCCTGCCAGCAGAATTTTGTTGCTCTAAGGATTTGCTCATCTGTGACGTTTTTACCGATAATCTCATTTCTAATTCTTTCATTTCCAGATTCAATTCCAAACAAAAGCTTCCTGCATCCTGCTCTACGCATAACTTTCAAAACTTCTCTATCAACATAATTTATCCTGGACTGCGCCTCCCAAATAATTTTAAACGGCAGCCTCATGATTTCTTCGCACAAGGAAATAACAAATTTCTTATCGATAGTTAATGCATCGTCGGCAAAATTGAAAAATTTAACGTC
>Ga0265297_10011879_pt1 | contig 10575 bp, 24 predicted proteins | sample Munlanlwell13791_FD_192502 | JGI IMG/M metagenome (GOLD analysis project Ga0265297, IMG submission 192502) | Leachate microbial communities from a municipal landfill in Southern Ontario, Canada - Leachate well 137-91 | ecosystem: Engineered > Solid waste > Landfill > Unclassified | place...
AGCGTTTTTAAGACTGTCAATTAATTGTAAGATAGCGCGTTTTGTAAGTGCTGGTATAACGGGTAATTAAGAGCAATGATTATCAAATAACTAAAACACGCTGTGCAAATAAAATAATGATTGACATTTAATTAAAAAATGAGTAAGTTATATTGTTAATTAAGGAGATGAGTAAATGACCGAGGAACAAGAGTTGATGATTGATGAGTTACTTGACCATCAAGAAGAATTGTATCCAAATGAGCTTGATTTTGTAGGTAATCTGCCTAATTTTAGAACCATATCTGAAAAACAAGCCGAATGGTTAAAGAAAATTTATGATAAGGTTATAGGTTAATTGTGGATGATTTAATATTAAAAACTAACAACGAATCATTGAACGCCGACATAAATTTGTCAATTAGAAATGGTTGCATTGTTTTGTGCCAAGAGGATGATAAAATTATTATTACGAATAGCCAAATGATAAGATTAATACATGAAGTTGAAAGAGAATGGAATGTAAGGGCTATTATTGGTTTAGGGAGAGAATAATGAAAAGTATACAAGTACATGTCGGTGATACTTTGGAAAGTTTAATAGAAGGAAAAGAAGCGCCAAGCGCCAAAATAAGAATCTCTATTAGATTGCCTAACAAGGATAACGACCGTGAGATGAATAAAGTCTATAAGGAAGATGCGGAACAAATTTATGCAGTACTTTGTATGTTTCTTCCAGAAGGAACCAGACGATATTTAAGGAAAATGATTAAGAAGGGTAATCTACCACTGGGCTCGCCCAGCGTCTTTTGAAAGAAAGATGCAAGATTACCAGCAGACTAACAGGAGGTAAAAGTTGTTAGTAAACGATATGCAGAAAATTAGGAACGGAAGTATTTCGCACCAGTACTTCCCTCTTCGGATGCAGATTAATAGTCCTGTGATGGTAGGGACGGTGTCTGTATCGTCAAACTCTGATGTATCCCTGCGAGGTGAGGACGAATTCCAAAGTAACTCCAATGCTTTGGATACGCGCTACTCTATTTATAGAAGGATTTAACTGATGGAAGTTTATGTTTTAAATAAACAAAGAAACCCACTAATGCCCTGTACGCCTGCGATAGCAAGGTTGCTACTGAAGGAAGGTAAAGCAAAGTGTATTAGAAAAAACCCGTTCACCATTAAACTTCTTGTGGATACTACTGAATATAAACAGGAAGTAGTTGCTGGAATGGATACAGGTAGCAAGACTCTTGGTTGTGCGGCTATTGCAAACGGTAAAGTGATATACCAGTCTGAAGTTAAAATCAGGCAAGATGTTTCAAAAAAGATGGAACGGCGCAAAATGTATCGACGAAATCGACGAGCAAGAACAACAAGATATAGAAAACCTCGCTGGCAAAACCGCGCTTCCATGAGAAAAACTGGTCGTTTAGCCCCAAGCATTAAGTCGAAGATTGATTCTCATTTGCGAGAAAAGAAGTTTGTAGAATCAATTCTTCCAGTAACAAGATGGAAAGTAGAAACAGCCAGCTTTGATATTCATAAAATATCTAATTCTAATGTAAAGAGATGGGATTATCAGAATGGTAACAAGAAAGACTTCTATAATGTTAAAGCATACGTACTTCATCGAGATAATTACCAGTGTCAAAGTTGTAAAGCTAAAAACATTAAACTTAATGTTCATCATATTGTATTTAGTAGTAATGGTGGTACAGACACACCGAGTAACTTGATTGTACTCTGCAAACCTTGCCATGATAAACTTCACGACGGTCAATTTGAAATCAAAGGCAATAGAAGTAAAACTAAACACGCCACAGAAATGGGCATTATAAAATCACAGTTGAAAAAGCAATTTGGTAATTTTAATGAGACATACGGATATGAGACTAAATTTATACGAGAGAAGATATTACAATTACCAAAGTCTCACTATTATGATGCCGTATCTATCTGCTATGATGAAGAAAAATTTATTAAACCAAGCAACGCTGTTTATTTCAAAAAGCATGTATCTAAAGGTGATTACCAACAAACGAAAGGAAATCATTCAGAAAAACAAATACCAACCGGTAAACTGTTTGGATTGAGAAAGTTTGATTATATACAGACAACAAAAGGAATTGGTTTTGTAAAAGGAAAAAGGAGTACAGGATTCTTTGCTATCTCTGATTTAGACGGTAATGTAATTAGTCAGTCTATAAATGTGAAGAATGGCTGTATTCGGCTAAAGGCAAGAACAACAACTTTGATTGAAAGGAGAACGTTATTAATTGGAGCAGGCCAAAGTCATTTATTTGAAGATTGGAAAAAAGAAAATGAAAACGTTTGAACAATGGAAAGAGACTTTTGAATTGCCGGAAGGATGCTCAATAAGAGGAGTAGAAACAAGTGTATTGAGAATAGCATTTGAGGCGGGACAAGATAATCCTGATATAGAAAGACTTGAAAGTTTTGTAAATATTTTTTTTTAAGTAATAAGTACTTTAGTGAAAGTGAAATAAAAGAAATGTGGGAGCAAAGTAAAATATAAATAACCTTATTATACTTTTAAGCGATAAAGTATAATATAAATTTTTATATTGTAAGATGAAAGGATAATTTACAAAATGAGTAAAATAAAAGTAAATGATTTAACTTATGGCAAAAAAACACAGCGTATAGCCGACATTCCTTTTGGTACATTCTTTTATTGCCAATCAGAAGAATTAACTTTAATTGTAGATTTTATATTGAAATTGGAAGACTCCATTGTATTATTTCAAGACTTTCAAGGCGAAAATATTAAACTACGTGTTTATAAATATGGGGAAAAACAAGTTGTTTATAATTACGCACCTGTAAACGTATCAATTAATACATGGAGAGACCGATGATAGTGTTAAACGAATCATTTGAAGTTTTTAAGGGACATTGCAAATACACTGTTCTATCACATAATCCAACTGATTATTGTTCATTAAACGGTATGGAATGTGATAAGCAAGAAAAGTGTATGAGAATTAATCAGCCAACAACTAATTATTTAAAAGCATTAGAAGAAGAACAAATAGAGTTGAAAAAAGATGCTAAAAATTAATATTGAATTAGAGGGGAAAGAAGTATATTCTATCAGTGTCTATAAGGTCAAGAGTAACGGCATTAAGAAGTATCGTGCAATCGTTCAAAATGATAGCGGTTATTATGATACTAATTTTGAGTTGGATAAAGAAATAAATAAAAGTAATTGTTTAGATATAATACAATCAATAATTATAGCTTATAGGAGTAATAAATGAGTGAGCCAACAAAATTTATGAGTGTTAAAGACTTTTGTGAAAAAGGGTTTTTACAAGAACTTAATCGTGGATTTTTACATCCACTTGGTCTTGCGTTGGAAGTAATTGTTCCAGATAAAGATGATAAGGATGGTGTATGGAGTTTTGGACAAGTATGGGATTACAGAGAGTACAATGAAGGGATGACTTTTGGTGATTTAACTAAAGATTCTAGTAAGGAAAAAGCGCACAATGTATTTTTAGAAGCAGAAAAGCACAAGGATGCGCGATTAAAAGAATTTGGCTGGATTGTTCAACCTATTGGACATAAATTTTAAGGATAATAACTATGACCAAAGAACAAATGATAGACGATGTGAATAGCAGTATTGCTGCCGACAAAGCTGTGTTTGGTATGTTGTATCAGGATTTACAAGACATACAGTTGAACATAAAAAATTTAGAAAGCCGCATAATTAATTTGCAAAGTAAATTGTTGGGGTTAGAAAATTAATAATATTTACAAACATTGTCATTTAAAGAAATGTGTTCATCAAGATGTTTGTGAATACTTTCCAGATAGACACCCAGATTGTCCTATTTGTAAAAGACTAGGACAACTAAGATTATATATTTCAGGTAAGAATTTAGCTGAAAAACATTGGAAAATAATAATTGATATGCTTACTGATGGGGCACAAGATGAAAAAGTATGAGCCAGAATTAGGACAAATGGTTAATGGACAGCCATATAAGGAGTATGAAGCAAGTGAGGAGTTAGTTACTGCTTTAGAATGCTTGGCAAATTGTTATGGTATTTTATATCCAGAAGATAGCAATCCTTTCCGAAATAGTGGTGGCAAATATAAAAACGATGTGTTTGAAGTAGAGGCTTATAGTTGGGATGCTGATTACGAGCAACCATATAACTTTAAGTGGAAAAATATTGAAGTAAGTTGGTATAAAGGATTAGGACGAGGAACAACAGTAAATAGAGTTGTATCCGCAACAGACATTGAAGAAATGTTAAGATTGTGTTTGATTAGTTTGTTGAAAGCCAATACTTGGTATTGTATGTATTGTGGTGAAACACTTGAAGAACAAGGTTTAGGATTTTTATATTGTAAACATTGTGATGTGACCTTTCTTCCTTATGTATCAAAAGAATCTAATCATCAATGTATGGAAGACTGTACAAATAATAATGTGGGTGTTAAAAATGAATAATTTAAAATTCATAGCTAATGAAAAGATGCGGCTGATAGAAATATATGATGAAAGACACAGAAAATACTGTGATGGTGGCATAAGTATTGGTTATTATATGCCAAACATAAACTATCTCTGTCTGTGGGATAGTGGCCATTACATATCAGATATAGAACAAATAATTGATTATGTAAAAAAAGAAAAGAGTAATGAAACTACGTGGGGAATAACCTATAAAGTAAATGGCGATGACGGCTATAAGGAACTGTGTGATACAATAGGAAAAGTATTAGTAATAGACGATGCAATAACATTTTTAAGAAATTATCATAAAGCTGAAGACAAAATTAAGATAGTAAAGATTGAAAAAATAAATTAAAGTTATCGTTTGCGCAAAGTACCACAAAGTGTATACTATTGCAAACAAGAACTCTTTTAAAGGATAAAAAATGAAACTTACACATTTAATTTTAATACTAATTGTAATTGGGTTAAATTGTTCAGAAAACAACAATGAGGATTATTACTGTTGGTCTGAACCAGCGATAATGCTGAACGATTTAAGCATAGAGTATACAGATGGAACAAAAGAAGAATTTTATAATGTACAAGTAGAAAAAGGAAAAAATGCTTATAGCATACTGTACAAAGCCTATTTTAAATATGATAGCACATTAGTAAAAACAGATTCTTTGACTTATATGAGATATGATACTACTTATATACCAAGTAAAACAGTATTAATTTATTATGGGGGGATTAAGAAGATGATGGTGTTGAATACGAGAATAGAATAAAAAAGTTGTTGACAATTAAATTTAAAGTTAGTATATTATAATTGTAGGTCATGGTACATAATTAACTCCGAATGCCCCTTGTGAGTCGTAGCACGAGGGGCGTTTATTAAAAAGGAAAGAGAAATGACAAACAATATAAAAAAGGCAATAGACGGCATTGTAGAGGACATTAAGGCGGATATTCGTGATAACAAGAGTGCTGACTATGAAGAAATTGAGTTTACGGGAAATTTGTGTTTTCTTAAATATGGTAAAGAAGGATATGAATTATTTTTAGAAAAACTATTTAACTTGTAAAGGAGAACACGTGATTACTGATTATACTAAATGTCCCAAGTGTGCGCAAAATATAATAGAAAAAGAACACAAATTAAAGTTAATTTTAGCACAAGCCTATCAAACAATGGGAATGGAAGAGTTTATAGCTTACAAAGAAAACATGGAAGATGAAATACAACATCAAAAAGAATATGAACCATCCTCCTTGTCTGAATGTTATGGTATAGGCATAGATGGAAATACTTTTAAAATAAGTTATAAAGCGAAGTGTATGCTTTGTGGATTTGAATATAGCTATAATGTTGTTAAGGATATTTAAAAAGGAGAAAATGATGAATTTAAAAGAGTTTGCAACAATGTTAGACGGGAGAGAATATCCGTTTACATTAACACAGGAAGAAAAAGAGTTTGCTAAAGATGCAAATTGGGTAGTAGTCTATAATGATTCAGATGATAACATGGAGTTTAGGGGCGCTATTACTGATGAGGTCGGGTGTTATGGTGGTGGCTTTGCTTATATAACTAAAGAAGCGGAGCTTTTAGTAAATGAATGTGATGATGAGGCTTGTCCCTATTTTAGAGAGTTGATGGGCGATTCAATAGAAATTGAAGCTGTTGATAAACACTCGTGGGAAATTAAAACAAGTATCCCGCACGAAACATTTCAGATAATAGAAGATGGAGAACTCTACGGAATTGGGATAGTGTTTGATAGAAATAATTTAGGAGTAAAAAACGGCTGATACAAATATACAAGAATTGAAAGATAAAAAATATACCACAATAACTTTAACAATAGATAATGTAATTATCATAAGGCAAGTATGAAAGATATAATTAGTAATAAAGATGGTGGCGCTTATGAGAAGATAGTTACAAGTGCGGATGATGGTATATATGTAACTTGTTCAGAGACTGATATGTTTATATATTTTACTTTTTAGCAAACAAAAGAATTTATAAAGCTATGTGAAAAAAGAGGATATATAAAGGAATGATAACAAAGATTAAGAAAGTATATTATTGTGAATATTGTAAAAAACACTCTTTACGGCCATTAAGAAAGCACGAGAAGTATTGTACTGGTAATCCAAATAGAGAGTGTCAATTATGTAATAATTGTTGTGATATAAATAAGATTGTAGCTGAATTAATAAAAGAAAATTTGATTATTAATGAATCAGATTCTTATGGTGTTGAGCAGTTAACTTGTGATATTAATGAAATTAAAAACAGAACAGGGGATTGTCCAAATTGTACTTTAGCTGTAATAAGACAATTACAAAAGTTATATACGGGACGATTTTATTTGAAGTATTTTGAATATGTTGAAGATTATAAAAAAAGACGATCAATAATAGATGTTATGAAATCCTTTTAAGGTATAAAAATGAATAAAGAGTGGGGATATTATAAAACTAAATGTATAAATTTTAAAAATTAATAAATAGGAATATAAATGAAGCATGAAATATTAGCACATCCACATATACCAAAGCCTTTACATGGATTAAATCCAAGAGAAATATTGGGAAAAGAGTGGTGGGATAAGACAAGAATTGAGGCCCAACAAAGGACTAACTATACTTGTGCGGCCTGTGGGGTTAGGAAAGAAGATGCTAAAAAGCATCAGTGGTTAGAGGGGCACGAATACTGGAATATAGATTATAGAACGGGGAGATGTGAAGTAGTATCAATAGAACCTTTGTGTCATTATTGTCATAATTTTATACATTCCGGCAGATTAGAAAAGTTAATAGGAAAAGAGAAAACTGTCGATGAAGTTAAAGAGATATTGGAACATGGATTTAAGATACTATCAGAAAACAAATTAAAATGTTTTCCATTTACTTTGAAATTAGGAAAGGCATTAAATGTTAACACTTATAATGTAGAGTCTTATAGATTACCAGAAAGCAAAGTAGAGTGGAACCAATGGGCGTTGGTTTTAGAAGGAAAAGAATACAAGAGCAAATTTAAAACATTTGATGAATGGGTAGAACATTATAAATAAGATGGTGAGTAGTACTAACCAACTGAAGGAAAAATGATGAAAAAGAGTCATAATGGAATAAAAGTATTTATGGAATTAACTTACCGCTATGATATATATGGAGAGTTAATAACAAGAGAGCTTGAGATTAATGAGATAGAAGAAAACGAAATACCTTATTTAAACAAGAAAGACATCAAAAACTTACAGGTAGATATTTATAATAAAGTAATGAAAAAACATGAGGCGGTGGACTAACAAATGTATAGAATAATAGAGGGAAACAGTAAGGACATACTGAATACATTTGATGCAGAGAGTATAGACTGTGTAGTCACATCTCCGCCTTATTGGAATTTAAGAGATTACAAAACAGAAGGACAGTTGGGGCAAGAAAAGACCTTTCAAGAGTATATTAAGAACTTATGTGATATATTTGATGAGGTAAAAAGAGTATTAAAGAAAGGTGGAGTGGTTTTTGTAAATATAGGGGACACGTACTCTACTATAAGTGGAAGTATGGGAAAAGGAAAGTGGAAACAACCAAAGTATGAAGTATGCAATGACCAAATGCCAGAGAAGTTAGAGACAGGGCTGCCAACTAAGTGTTTATGCCAAATACCATCAAGATTTGTAATAGAGATGATAGATAGGGGCTGGACAAATAGAAACGAGATAATTTGGTGGCGCAGGAATCAGATGCCACAAAGTGTTAAGGATAGATTTACAGTGGACTTTGAGAAAATATATATGCTTACAAAGAATGCTAAATATTACTTTGAGCAGCAGTTAGAACCATATACGAGTAATCCAAGTGAAAAAGAAATGTGGCGAGATAAGAGTAAAGAGAAGCATGGGGATATTAACTTGTTTAGTAAAGGGCCGCGGAATTATTATTCAAAAGGCGGAAGAAATATGAGATGCGTATGGGACGTTCCTACAAAGCCATTTAAAGGAAGTCATTATGCCACTTTTCCAGAGGACTTGGTTAAGCCAATGATATTAGCAGGATGCCCTAAAGGTGGAGTAGTATTAGACCCATTTAGTGGTGCTGGAACTACCTTGTTAGTAGCAGAAGAATTAGGAAGAGATTCAATAGGAATAGAATTAAATCCAGAGTATATAGAGATAGCTAAAAATAGAATAGATGTGTATAGTAAACAATATAAATTATTTTAAGGAATAAATGAATGAAATATATGGGAAGTGAAGCAAGGATAGCAAAGTATATACTTCCTCTGATATTAGAGGGAAGGAAAGATGAGTGGTATGTGGAGCCTTTCTGCGGAGGATGTGGAACACTTGATAAAGTACAGGGAAAGCGAATAGGCGCTGATATAAATAAATATTTGATAGCTATGTGGCAAGCCTTACTGGCTGGATGGGAACCACCAGATAGAATAAGCAATGATGAATACAATGATATTAGGATAAATAAAGATGATTATCTAATGTATGTAGTAGGATTTGTAGGAATAGGATGTTCATTTGGTGGAAAGTGGTTTGGAGGTTATGCAAGAGACGGAGCCGGAAAAAGGAATTATTGTTTAGAGAGTAAAAATAACGTGTTAAAGCAAGTACCACTAATTAAAGATGTACAATTTAGATGCAGGTCTTATGATAAATTAGAATTACCAGAAAATAGTATTATATACGCAGACCCGCCGTATTCAGGTGTGACTAAATATAAAGACAAGTTTAACCACGATGAGTTTTGGCAGTGGTGTAGAGATAAAGTAAAAGAAGGACATAGATTATACGTAAGTGAATACAATGCACCAGAGGACTTTAAGAGTATATGGAGAAAAGAGATAGTGAGTAGTTTGACTAAGGACACAGGAGCTAAGAGAGGAATAGAAAAGTTATTTGTACACGAGAGTCAGTATAAGAATAGGGAATTATTTTAAGAGGATAGCAAATGAAAGATGAAGCAAAAGAACTACCAGAAGGATATAAGATAATGTATAGATGGACTACTAATAAATGGACATTTAGCTATATGCAGGAGAGCTTATTTGAAGATGTCTATTCAACTAAAGAAGAAGCAATAGAGTGGGCTAATAAACATAGGGATAGAGTAGAGAAGAATAAGGGCTTACAAAATAATAATTGGGAACCTTATTTAATATGATAAATAGAGAATGGAACAAGCAAATGAGTATAGTAATAAAATTAATAAAAGGTGATTGTTTAGATAAGATGAAAGATATAGCAGATGGTTCAATAGATGCAGTTATTACAGATATTCCATACGGGACGACTGCATGTAAATGGGATCAAGTAATACCGTTTGAGCCAATGTGGAATCAGTTAAAGAGAATAACAAAAAAGAACGGTGCTATATGTTTATTTGGAAGCCAGCCATTTACCTCTGTGTTGGTAATGAGTAATGTTTATGATTATAAAGAGTGTTTAATTTGGGCAAAGCATAAGCCTGCAAATTGGGGATGTGCTGCACACAAGCATTTAAAATATCACGAAGACATTATTATTTTTTATAGTAAACAATGCACATTTAATAAACAATTAAATATTAGAACAAGTGAGAGATTTTCACAAGGGCAAAAAACAAATTGGTCAAAACGAAGTACGGTGCGTAATGATGGAAACGAAGTTAGTTTTAGTACAAAGTATAAACCTAAAAATATGAAAGAATATGATGCCAATTATAAAAACCCATCTACTCTACTACAAGGATACTATTTAGCAAACAATGCACTTGAAAAAACAAATCACCCCACTCAAAAGCCAGTATCCTTAATAGAGTATCTCATTAAAACCTATACTAATGAAGGAGATACAGTATTAGACTTTACGATGGGAAGTGGAACAACAGGAGTAGCATGTTTGAACACTAAGAGGAACTTTATAGGTATTGAGAAGGATGAGCATTACTTTCAGATAGGAAAAGAAAGAATAGAGAACCACCTAAAGACATTAGATTACACTCCAGAAATATATGTAGAATAATGGAAGCAAGTCACAAAGCAATATAAATAGTAAAGGAAAAAGGTAATGACATTAGGTGAATATTTAAAGAATCAAAGAGAGTTAAT
>Ga0265297_10011880_pt1 | contig 10573 bp, 14 predicted proteins | sample Munlanlwell13791_FD_192502 | JGI IMG/M metagenome (GOLD analysis project Ga0265297, IMG submission 192502) | Leachate microbial communities from a municipal landfill in Southern Ontario, Canada - Leachate well 137-91 | ecosystem: Engineered > Solid waste > Landfill > Unclassified | place...
AAGTGCCGAAGTATGCGATGGTGTAGATCTGTTTGTCTAATACGGCGGTGTTGTCCATCAGGGTGTAGACGGTTGTGTCGTCGACACGATAGATACCCTGGTTGAATCCGCCGGCGGGGACGACGTCAAGGCTGATGTATGCCCTGCGCAGCGAGGCCGACTGTCCGGAGAAGTCGGACGGAAGCTGCAGGGATACGTTCCTCAGCGCGGTGTTGTTAGCAGGAGCCGGTGCTGTGGGGTTGGCTACGACGACGCCCGGGTACGGGTAGGCGAAGGATGTGGTGGTGTTCATGTTGACGTCGCGCAGCGCCACCTGGAACCATGTGCCTAAGGCGGTGGCGTAGACCAGCGTTACCGAGGAGTCGCCGCTGTAGGTCGGTGAGAACTTGAGGGCATAGATGCCGGTGTCAGCGGCAGCGCCGCCGTTCAGCGGGCTGATCTGCTGATTCCAGGTCGTGAAGCCGCTGGAAGACCTGACATACCATGCGCCCAGGCCGGTGGCTGAATTAAGAGTGCCGAACGCGATGTCGCGCTTGCCGCCGTAGTCGGCCGAGATGTCGAGGCAGCGGATGGACACGTTTGCGCCCAGCGTGTAGGTGGCGGTTGCGGTGTTATAGCCCGCAAAGGCCAGGTCCCAGTTGTTGCCGCCGTCGGTGGAATACCAGATGTTGACGGGGCCGGTGCCGGGATTCACGCCGGCGGCTGAACCCACGTCAGAGGTGACGGCCATGACCTTGGGGTCATCCGGGGCGATGGCAACCTGATAAAGGTTGGCGCCGCCGGGGAAGTTGGGGCTGCGCACCAGTGCCAGGCAGCGGGTGATGGTGGCAGCGATGCCGGAGTTGGTGCTGTAGTAAAGGACGGTGAAGTATCCACCATTGGCATACCAGGCGCCGCCCCACTCAGCAGCGGGGTTGGCGGCCACGCCGACCGTGGTGGTGGTCGGAGCGACTGATACGACTACTGGTACGGTGGATGCACCATCAAAGAATGTGCGGTCCAGGAAAGCGATGGTCATGCCATCGTTGCCTGCCGCCATGTCGTCGATGCTGCTGCCGCGGCCTGAAAAAGCAGGGCCGCCCAGCAGGTCGAGCGTAATTCCGACAGGATCTTTCATGTTCAGGATGTCATTTTTACCTGAGACTGATATCGGGGTTGAGACGGTGTCCCATTTCATGATGCCCGGGTCCGCAGACACCGCTGACGGCGCTGCGATATTGACCGGTACCACGAAGGAGGCAACCATCAATAAAATAAGTAAACCGGAACTTAGATGCTTATACATGATATCCTCCTTCCCAAATTCATTAATTTTGGCCATGACTGTTATAACTCCACTAATCACGTAAATAAACGACACCTGCTATCAATATTTTTTATTATCAATCGCGTATTGTGATGCATAATGGAATCCGAATCAAGTCTTTTCATACTATGAAAAACAGACCTCATTTGGCACGCCACTTCAGCCCATTAACGGATATATCTTTTTGAGTTTGCCAAATATCTCTTCGGTGCTCATTCGAGCTTCTACGCTATATGGCAAATCCACAACCATTATACGCTGAGAGGGAACACAATAACCTTTATTAATAAGCAACTCATTTGCCAACATTATTGCATTTAATACTATATGTATTTATCAGAGCATACTTCTTTCAGATCAATCGTAGCCGAGGGCAATACCCAACCATGATTGGTTGTATAGAACTTCAATCTGCTCTATTTCACACGTCCAACCATGGTTGGGCTGTGACTAAAGACATCCTATAACAGGCTAATTATAGCGGTAGCATTCAGCAATCTTTATGTTTTCAAAACTTTTTTTAGAGTTCCTTTGGGATCACTGATCACCAAAATAAGCATCCATACTATGAGTGCCAGAACGATTACAGAGAGCCCAAGCATAGTTGCATCCAGGTTTAGCTCAAAGAATTCTCCGCCTTCCATCAGGTAAGCCATCACGTGGTCGACTAACCACATGAGCGTTGCGCCCCACAGGAACAGGCTTAACATGCCTACCTTATATTTATCTTCCGGGGCGTTGGCGTACCATATTACAGTCGCGATCACGGCAGCCAGTGCAGTCATGATAAGAAACATTATGCGCCTCCTGCAACGGGTTTTGCCTTTACTTGTGGAATTGTCCTGGACTTCGCTTCGGCAATTATCACCATCAGTACCCAGACGACCGTCACAAATACGGCCATGCCGACACCAATTGTTGCTATCTCATGAAGCATTGGTGCCACATCTGCCGGATTTTGCATTGCAGTTAAAAATGGTGGCCAGGGGACAACTTCTCCATGCCATATATGTTCCAATGCCAGCAGCATGACTCCACCCCATAACATCTTATTCAGCCAGCCCAACCTCTGGCTCCACTTCCCTCCTGATTCTCGAGTATTTGCTGCACCAGACTTTTTCTCATTGTTTTCCACAACCTTCTGAATAACGGTTGTCACAATGGCCTCTCCCGCGGGGACAAGAAAACATGCCATTTCTTTTTACCTCCTTTATTTAGTAATTTACTATTTGATTATTCGTGAGATGCCGATGCTTGTTTTAATGCAAATCTTTGAAAACCCAATGTGTATTGCCGGTTTTGAGAAATCTCATTCACAATGTGGTTAAACAGCTGGTTGTGTGTGCAACTATAGGCTTTTACATCCATTCCTTGTTGCTTATGTTTGCAATAATAACTTATGGAGCGATACTTGTCAACAGTATCATTCATTAATGAATTGCATGTTATGACGCACAATGGAATTAGGGTCGAGTTCTATAATGATACGAAACCTTGATTCAGTCGGACGGCAATGTTTGTATCATCATCTATATTGGTGATACGGGAGCAACTTCAGTGATAGGAGCAGTCAAGCCATGCTCCGCCAGCAATATTTTGTCGCCCAGTATTTGCTCTGCCCTGCCGTCTGCCACGATCCTTCCCTCATCAAGAATAATAATCCTGTCACACAGGCATGAAACAAGATCAAGATCGTGAGAAGCTACAATCTTTGTTACCGGGAGACTGCGCAGTAAATCGGTTAGAGCCCATTTGCCCCGTGGATCGAGGCTGCTGGTCGGTTCATCCAGAGCAAGTATCTCGGGATCCAGGGACAGCACAGTTGCTATAGCCACCCGCTTTTTCTCACCAATGCTGAGATGATGAGATGACCGTTTCTCGTAACCCTTCATACCCACCCTCTGCAATGCCCGCTTGACTCTGCGGTCAACCTCTTCCTGTGTGAACCCCAGATCGGCCGGGCCGAATGCAACGTCCTCATAAACATTTAAAGAAAAAAGTTGATCTTCGGGATCCTGGAATACCATGCCCACCTTTTTCCTGATCTCCCTAAGATTATTATCAACCACCTGCAATCCTTGAATGCTTATTGCTTTACCGCCTCGAAGAATACCGTTTAAATGCAGCAATAACGTGGATTTACCGGCTCCATTAGGCCCGATCAAAGCCACGCTTTCTCCGCAATATACCGTCAGGTCTATGTCCTTCAGTCCACACTGACCGTCGGGATATGCATAAGAAAGTCCGTTTATCTCAATCGCTTTATTCATTGGACGTTACTTACCACCACAATATTGCCGGACAAACCAGCAGCAGGCATATTGATAATGCGAAATAGGCATCAGGCAAGCGGAACCTGAGCTGATTTACCACAACGATGTCACCGTTATAGCCACGCGATAACATGGCGGCATAAATCCTCTCCGCGCGCTCATAGCTGCGAATAAAAAGCATGCCGATCATGTTACCCATTGTTTTGAAAATATTCCTGCGGTTCACGCCGAAATTTCGGCTGTCCCTTGCCATCTGCATGCGCATGGCCTGATCGGCAAGCACGAACATGTAGCGGTACATAAATGAGGTAATCTGCACAAATACCTGAGGGACTTTCAGCCTGTACATGCCGTGTAGTAGCTCTTCGAACTTGGTAGATGATGACAGTACGATCAGGCAGAGGATACATAGCCAGGATTTAACTATGACATTTACCATCACTTCCAATCCCTCATAAGTAACGGCTATATGCCAAACGCCGATATCATAGCTGACAGCCACCTCACCCTGTTTAAAAAAAGGCACAAAGACGACTACCATGATGACAAAGGGGAAGATGACCAGCGACCTTTTGAGCACATATCCGATCGGCAGTCTGGAGAGCAATATCAATACCAGCATTATCAGCAGATATACTGCAAATGCCCTCCAGATTCCTTCCGGCGTCAATACCACGGCCAGGATAAATGCGAGGCTGCACAGCAACTTGGTGCGCGGATCCAGGCGGTGCACGAAGCTGTCGAGGCCGCTGTACTCGTCGACAAAACTATGCTTCATTATTTGACTTCAATAGGCTTGCCAGGCCGAATACCAAGCCGAACAGTATTAAAGTGCCCAATACGCCGGCAATTATGGTAGCGGTCGCCTCGCTGGTGATGCCCGGGAAAGAATAATCCGGTATCAGGGTAAAAGCGGGTTCAACAGCCTTGTCGGCGAACTCATGGTCCTCGGCAAACCTGTCCAAACCGTCGGGGAATTTAGAGGCTATGGGCGATATAATAGCTAAAAGAAGCGCGATAGACAGTCCTATAATCCACCATTTCGATTTCATAATATCAGTCCCCTTAAGCAACCTGTAGTTTCAAGAGGTCCGCCCGGGTAGCCATAATCAGGCTGAGAACAGCCACTGTGATCAGTCCTTCGCCAATACCGATCAGCATATGTACGCCGCCCATGGCGGTGATGGCTATCGCCCAGGGGGATGTGCCGGATATGGACAACTCGGCAGCGCATGCCAATGAAGCGAGTACCACGGAGAACCATGCCCCCACGCCGGCGCCCACAAGGGTGCCTGCCTTACTGTTTTTGAACAGTGCGTCTATACCTTTATATATATAGTAACTGCTGAACCCGGCGATCACTCCCATGTTCGTGATATTGGCGCCCAGCGCCAGCAGCCCTCCATCCTGAAAGACCAGCGATTGTACGACAAGAACGCTGCTCAATATCAGCACGGTGGCCCACGGCCCCAGCAATATTGCGGCAAGCGCCGCGCCGACGAAGTGGCCGGAGGTTCCTCCCACCACCGGGAAATTCAACATTTGAGCCGCGAATATGAAGGCCGCCAGTACCCCCATCATAGGAACCTGTTTCTCTCCCATTTTCTTATTCGTCTTTTTTACAGCCACAGCTATCGCTGCAACCGCAATGACTCCCGTTGCCGTTGCAACAGGCGCACTGATAAAACCGTCCGGTATATGCATGATAACTCCCAATATTTTTCGGTTCTTTGCGAGGAAATAGCTTCACTCCTGACATTTCGGGCACAGCCCGAAAATCGCCAGGTGTCTCACGTCGGCTCTAAACTTGTATTTTGCCTCCAGGGATGACGCCAGCGGTTGCAGATCAGCCTCAGGCAACTCAATTGTTTTTCCACATTTATTGCAGATTAGATGGTGATGTTTACTGTGTTCCCTGGCGTGATAGCGAGAGATGCCGTCACCGATCTCTATCTCCGCCGCCAGACCCAGCTCTTTCAGCAGCTCTAAAGTGCGATAGACTGTGGATATATTGGCATAGGGATATTTCTCTTTTAGTTTGGCGAATATCTCTTCGGCGCTGATATGAGATTCCACACTGTGCAGGGCATCCACGACCATGATGCGCTGAGGAGTAAGCCTGTAACCTTTTTTCTGCAACGTCTCAATACAACTCATCAGTATCAATTATTACACATAATAATAGCAGTCGCAAATGGTTGCATTTAATAGTGGATGCCGGTCAGGCGAGCTTGTCCTTGCTGTCCAGCATAATAGTGACGGGGCCGTCATTAACGATACTGACCAGCATATGTGCCCCGAATATGCCGGACTGGATTTTCAAACCTGTTTCCGAGACGCGCCTGATAAAATAGTCATAGAGTTTTTCCGCCGTCTCCGGCGGCGCAGCCTCAGTAAAGCTGGGTCGGCGTCCCCGGCTGGTGTCCGCCAGCAGGGTGAACTGGCTTATCACCAGCAGCTCTGCTTTTATATGCAATGCTGACAGATTAAATTTACTGTTGTCATCGCTGAATACCCTGAGATTGACCACTTTATCGGCAAGGTAGTCGGCGTCTTTCTCGCTATCATTACCACCCACACCAAGCAATATGAGAAAGCCCTGACCTATCCGGCCGGCCACTCGGCAGTCAACCGTAACCTCTGCTCTGGTTACACGCTGTAAAAGTGCTTTCAAATCGTGTTAATCCTCATTACAATACTCATTATTTTATTAAATACTAAAGCGGATAACAACAACGAATACCTGACATTCCGTATCAAGCATAAGCGGACGTTTTTATATACAATATTGTATATCGCATATGCATTTTATGTAATTGACACTACTGGGGTCTTGCGTTACAATCAATCCTAACTGAGCAACGATGCTCAGGAGGTTTCCAATGAAAGAGATGCAAATCGATAGTATACGTGTCAGCCTGATGAACTATCAGCATGTGGTCATACTCAAGGAAAGGCAGACCGACCGCTACCTGCCTATCTGGATAGGTCCGGCGGAGGCCGATGCCATATCCATGAAGTTGCAGAACGTTGATGTTTCACGTCCCATGACACATGACCTGTTGAAAAATACTTTCTTTGCCCTTAAATCGCTGTCAGGGACCAATATATCAAGGGTTGTGGTAAACGACCTGCGTTCAGATACTTTTTATGCGCAGATAGTATTTGAATTTACTGAAGGGCCGCCGGTTATTGAACTTGAGGCTCGTTCGGGCCGCAATCGCTTGCAGGACCTGGAACAGGACGCCAAATTGTCTTTGGTATGGCAGGGCCATGAATTTAAATCCACTATTGTGAACAGGTGGCAGGACGGAAAAAAACACTTTATGGAAATCGATGGCGGGGAAGGTTGGGTGTTTGAGGTGTTTTTCGATGAACACAACAAGCGTTGGCTTCTGACTAAAATGAAGCTGGATTCTCGGCCAAGCGATGCCATAGCCCTGGCCGTCAGGGTCACAGCACCCATTTACGCGGAAGAATCGGTTCTCGACAAGGCTGGTATCATCCTCGATGGTGAATCGGGTAAGATCACAGCTCAACCCAGGCCGGCCGGTGACGGCACCGTCAATCCCGAGAAGATCAACGAGCAGGAGATAATGAAATACCCGGCAATTTACGATTTCATTAACACACTGGATCTGGACGATTTCGGCAAAAAGAAGTCCTGATTGTTGAAATCCTGCAACATGGCATACCCGGCCTGAAATTTACTATAGTAATCACTGCCACTTCTTAAAATGCGTAGTTACTAAGGCGTATACTATGTTGCCAAAAATCAATGGATTTTCCGTTGACGGTTAAAATACATGCTTGTTATAATGCAGTGATTAAAAAAGACAGTGAACTGAAACCAGATAAAAGACAGCTACTCAAAGGGTTTTGGTTTCTTTTTAATGTCGGTTGGTATGTAGCATTGAGTTTGATACTGCCAACAGCCCTCGGCCTGTGGTTGGATGCTCCAGAGCGATTGAACAGCAGGCCATTATGCACGTTGATTGGCTTTGTGCTTGGGACCTCGGCAGCGGGATACGGATTGTACCGCATGCTGCGCCAGTTTATAGACGAGCAAAAGAATATGGATGCAAAAAAGAACTCGATAAAGGAGCATGACAGTGAGTAAACTTGGTTGCTCCAGCCGCTTAATGGTTATCCTCGGCATCGTTCTTATGGCACTCTTACTGACCTCATTTGTGATGGGGCCCTTAGGCAGTAAGTTCTTTAATATCAGCGTGCCTCAGGAACTTCAGGTCAGCAAACCACATGTTGTGCTTCCCTCGGAACCGATGTTCCATATAGGCGAGTTCAAAGTCACTAATACCCTTATCTCATCCTGGGTAACCATCATTTTGCTTTTCCTCTTATTCTTATTTGCCACCAGAAAGATGAAGATGATACCCGGCAGGCTGCAGAGCTTTGCAGAAGTGGTCGTCGATGGCATTTACAATACCATCGAGGGCGTTTCCGGCCCCAAATACGTACGTACCTTCTTCCCTATAGTCACAACAATATTTTTGTATGTTGTCACCAATGCCCTGCTGGCGCTTGTGCCGCTGTGGGGCACATGGGGACCGGTTGAACATATAGGTGAGGGGGCCCACTCAGCCACCGTTGTCGTGCCTTTCCTTCGTGCCGCCAATACGGATGTGAACCTCACACTTTCGATCGCGCTTGTTTCTTTCGTATTTATTGAATACCTCGGATTTTCCAAGATCGGCCCACTCAAGTATGTGGACTCGTTCTTCCAGTTCAGCGCGCTGGGCAAGGCGTTTGTCGATCTATTCAAGGGAAATGGGAAATCTTTTGTTAGCGGGCTGGCATTCGGATTTATCAATATCTATGTCGGGCTTCTGGAAATACTGAGTCACTTCATCAGGATCGTCAGCTTTACCTTCCGTCTATTTGGCAACATGACTGCAGGAGAAATCCTGCTTGGCGTTATGACATTCCTGGTGGCCTTCATAGCACCTGTGCCGTTTTATGGGCTGGAAACACTTGTAGGTTTCCTGCAGGCTATGATTTTCGCCGGCCTGACACTCGTATTCGGTGTAATGGCAGTAACCTCGCACCATGAAGAGGGTGCTGAACACAATTAATTTTCTTACTCAAGTAAAAGGAGGGATCTAAATGGACGCTGAAACTATGAAAATGCTGGGTGCTGGCCTTGCTGCAGGACTGGGCATGCTGGGACCGGGCATCGGCCTTGGCCTTATCGGTCTGGGCGCCATGCAGGCGCTGGGACGCAATCCCGAAGCCAGAGGCGTGCTACTGACCAACATGATCCTGATCGGCGCTCTGACTGAAGCGGTCGGCATCTATGCTTTGATCGTTGCTATCTTGCTTGCCATGGTAGTCTAATGCCTGTTACTGCTTAGGGAGTACCAATTCGATTGGATACCTTCCCGGCGCCATCAATAAGAGTCGGCGCTGTTTCGAGAATAAACAGGATTAGAACTTTGAGGTAAATATGGAAAATATCGGAATAAATTGGCAACTTACCGTTGCATTTCTGATCAATTTCCTTGTCCTCTTCGGGCTGCTCACAGCGATCCTATACAAGCCGGTCCTTAAAATGCTTGATGAGCGGGCCGCCAAGATTAAGGAGAGCCTGGAACAGGCCGAGAAGATAAAGGAGCAGACGAGCCGCAGCGAGGAACAGATCAAAGCTGCTGTCGAAGCTGCACGCAAGGAAGGCCAGGTGATCATCACGCAAGCCTCTCAGATAGCCGATAAGATCAAGGAAGAGGCTAAAGAAGGTGCGCGCAAGGAAGCAGACGTAATCATAAACAAGGCCAAGGATGAGATCAAGCTCGAACGCGATAAATCCATCGCAGAGCTGCGGTCAGAGTTCTCCAACCTCACTATCCTGGCAGCCGAAAAGATCATTAATGAGTCTCTTGATGCGCAGAAACACCGCAAACTGATCAATGAAGTACTGGACCAGAGTAATACGTTTAAACAGAATTAGGCAGGATAGATAAATGATTTCGACGATTTCTGCCAGGCGCTACGCGCAAGCGATCTTTCAGATCGCGCAGGCGAAGAACAACCTGGATGAATGGAAAAAGGAGCTCCGCAAGCTGGCTGACCTGATGAAGGACAGAGAGATTGTGGATCTGATAGATCATCCCAAGGTCTCATTCAACCTTAAAGCGGAATTGATCAAACAGAAGCTTAATACGTCAAATGAGCTTGTCCTTAATCTGTGCTACCTGCTCATTCTGAAAGGCAGGATAAAGAACGCAGAACAGATAGCCGATGAATATGACCAACTGGTCGATGAACAGCGTGGCATCAAGCACGCCGTGGTCACGACCGCTGTCCCTCTGGATGAAAACGATAAACAGAAGATAACCGGTCAACTCGAAAAGATAACCGGCAGGAAAGTTACCGTTAAGCTCAAGGTCAATCCTTCCATACTCGGCGGCATAGTAGCCCGCATTGAAGATACTTTAATAGACGGCAGTATCCGTAACAAGCTGGAACTGCTGAGGAAAGACCTTGTAGAAGCTACGAAATAAACAACCTTTAAGGGGGTGAGCAGATTGAAATCCCAGGAAAAAGATATAGTATCGGTAATCAAGGAGCAAATCGAGCGCTTCGGCGCCACTGCCACCATGGTAGACGTTGGAACCGTGGTGGAGGTCGGCGACGGCGTTGCCCGCATACAGGGCCTGCGCAAAGCCAAGAACAATGAACTTCTGGCCTTCCCCAACGGTATCATGGGACTGGCATTCAACCTGGAGGAAGACAATGTAGCCGCCGTGATCCTTGGTGAATACAGCCATATTAAGGAAGGAGACGAGGTCCACTGCACCGGCCGCGTGGTAGAGGTCCCGGTCGGCAATGAGCTCATTGGCCGCGTGGTCAACACGCTCGGCCAGCCCCTGGATGGCCTTGGCCCCATCAAGACCACAAAGTCCCGCCCTGTCGAACGTATCGCCCCCAACGTCGTTGACAGGCAGCCGGTCAACGTTTCCGTACACACCGGTATCAA
>Ga0265297_10011881_pt1 | contig 10572 bp, 13 predicted proteins | sample Munlanlwell13791_FD_192502 | JGI IMG/M metagenome (GOLD analysis project Ga0265297, IMG submission 192502) | Leachate microbial communities from a municipal landfill in Southern Ontario, Canada - Leachate well 137-91 | ecosystem: Engineered > Solid waste > Landfill > Unclassified | place...
CACATCTATTCCAGAATCCATGTGATGATGGCCATGATCGGCCTGCCGATGATCTTTCTTCTGATTGATTCTTTTTCTTATGTGGGAGCGGCGATCGCGACCATTATGATCGAGGCGGGCATCTTCGTGGTCACCTACGTAACCGTGCGAAAACTTAAATTTTCCTAAGCCTAAGGGGGCTTCTAAAAAAAGTTCGAGGCTCCACTCCTTGTGTTTTTTTAGTTAACCCTGTTTGTCCTTTCCCAAAAACGGCTGAGGCTTATTTTTTATTGGATCGCGACCTTTTGGGCGTCCTTCTGCCCCGGAGCCTTGGGCAAAGTGATGGTCAGAACGCCATTCTTGTAGGCCGCGACGATCTTCGACTCATCCACCGGACCGGGAAGAGTCAAACTACGCGTGAAAGAACCGTAGCTGCGCTCCTGCGCATAGTAACCGCCCTTCTGGTCCTGGGTCTGGCTCGTGGTTTCACGCATACCCTCGATCGTCAAAACATTCTCTTTCACGGTCAGATCTATCTTGTCCTTCTCCAGGCCCGGAAGATCGCTTTTAACGATATAAGCATCTTTCGTCTCTTCAAGGTCTACAGCCGGGGTGAAATCAAATCCCGCGCTTTGAGACGTGTTCTGGAAAAGCGGAGAGCCGAATGTGAAGGCGTGTTGTATCAGACTGTTCATGCGCCGGCTCATGTTGTCAAATGTTTCCCAGGGATCCTCGTTCATAAAACCCCGGGGTGAAACACCGGGAACCCGCGAGGCCATCGGATGCGTCCTTGAGCGCACAACGGGTGGCGCATCTTGAGGCAGAGTAACCGCATCATGCTGCTTTTTTTCAAGCGCCGCCTGCCGCTGACCTTGACTGACGAGCACAACCGCCTGCAACAGAACGACGATCACAAGAACCGCAATAATGATGGGAGCGGTTTTAATCTTCTTTTTTTCAGTGGATTCGTTCATGGAAATCCTCCTTGTTCATTAAAATGACACCCGCATTTTATCACAAAAGAACCAAACCTTCGCCATGTCCAAGACCACCTCGACTTTAGTTCTTTTCTTGAACGACAGTCAGTATTGGTTTTTCTTAATGTACCTGAAATTGACAATCAGCACAATCCTACTGGCAATTCCCGGTATTTGTAGAGAGAACAAAGTAAAATTTCTCAAGATTCTGAGACGCGCTCGAGAAAAAAATCGGGGTCACCCCAATTTCCCCAATTTTTGCTCCCGTCTGAGAAAAAATTGGGGTGTGACCCCGATTTTCGGTCTGCGTTTATGCCAAAATCTATTTATTCGCAACTATATTTCCGAAGAGAGGTTATGAAAAATAAACCATTTTAAAAAATAGTCCTATGTTTAAAAATGACACGGTTTTTTGTGAAAAATTTCTACAGATAAACGATCTAAAAAACACAACTCTGAGAATGAAAAAGCGTAAAATACAGCTCTGGGTCAACTGAAGCCGAAGCATAACGCAAGGAGGATCTATGAACTGCTCATGCGAAGGAAAAACAACAGCCCCGGAATTCATCGGACGCGAAGAGCTGGAAGCACTGAACAAAAAAGTTTTATACATGGAAACCGCAGGCGGGCGAAGGATAGCATTTTACGAGTACGGTGACGCTCAGGGCATTCCGGTGATTTTTTGTCACGGCACGGGATCGCATGTGCATGGAATGCTTCTTCATAAACCGGCCAAACGTAACGGTTACCGCATCATAGTTCCCGACAGGCCGGGAATAGGCTTATCTGATTTTGATCCAAAACGCAAACTTTTGGACGGAGCGGATGACATCGCCGGTTTGGCGGATCATCTCGGGATAAAGCGATTCGGGATCATGGGGATATCGGGTGGCGTCCCGACCCTTCTCGCTTCGGCATACAAACTAAAGGACCGCTTGATGTTCGTTGTGGATCTGGCCGGGGCCGTTCCTCTTTATACCGATCCGGAAGCGCTTAAACAACTGGGTGCCATGGACAGATTTTACGCTAAGGTCGGGGCGCGTTTGCCGTTCTGGTTATTTCAGATACCGTTTTCTTTGCTTGGTTTTCAGCAAAAGGTGCTTAAAAATCCGCAAGCCTTCGTGAAGATGATGCGTTCAAGCATGTGCGAGGCGGACATGACGCTATTCGGGAATTCGGATCTGCAGTACCTTTTCATGCGGGATTTCCAGGAGCTCTTCAGACAGGGAGCAAAAGGCGCGGCGTTTGATGCGCAGTTGATCTATCTGCCGTGGGAATTTGAAATACGTGAAATAAAGGTCCATGTGGATATTCATCAAGGTTCGGAGGATAAATGGATCCCGCCGTATTTCAGCCAGTATCTTGCCAGAACGCTTCCTGACGCAACGCTCCACATGATCCCCGGGCAGGGGCATTTTTATCATATGGCATATGGCGAAGAAACCCTTAAGCAGGTAAAAACGTACATCCGGGGATAAGTTTTGTTTTATGTCAGGATCGAAGTGTGAGGAACCAGGTGGAAGCAGCTAATTTTGCGCTACCATAAGGAACATCGGTTTTGCCATATGGCTCCCCGCCCGGTGGATTTTTGCAACTGGCTGATGTCCTCAGGAGGGATGGAAATCTTCAAAAATCAATGCAACGGCTTGCTTTTCAGAGTAATGTTTTTAAATAGCAAAGTGTTGATATCATCAATAAATTTATGTTCCTCTTTATTTATTTAAAAGGCTGTATATTAGAACAGCAAACACAATCGTTGTCACAATAACATAAAGAGCATCCCGCCGGCGCAAAGAGGCAATGATCGAAAAAAACACCCGCGCCACCGGTGTTGCGATTAAGAGCAACAGCCCGAGTTGGATCAATCCGCGTCCATGAAATGAAAGAGCGTTTTTCATTATCCCGTTTACACTGCACAAGTCTAAAGGCACGCGTTGAAAAGTTGTGTAGCTCGCCAGCGCAAGTCCGTGACGAAACAAATATATGATCCCTCCCAGGAAGACAACCCCTGCCGCGATCATAACGCCTGCCCTTAAAAGGTTGCCTATGACTACTTCTATTTTGTGATCTTCGGGTCTCTGGCTGGTGTTATTCATTTTAAAATTCCGCCGGAAATGCCAGCATAAATCATTTGTAGAGCTAATAGAAAAATGGTCACACTAAAGATCATCCTCAGCTTTTGGGTCTCTGCTTCAAAAAGATGCCGGGCTCCTAGCGAGGAACCCATCAACACACCCAGCATAACAGGCATGGTAAGACCCGGATCGATATATCCCTTGTTAAGATAAATCCCGGCGCTTGCGGCGGCCGTAACACCGATCATAAAATTACTCGTGGCAGTCGAAACCTTGAATGGAAGACGCATGACCTGATCCATGGCCAAAACCTTCAGGGCTCCCGAACCGATGCCCAATAAACCTGAAATGATTCCGGCAATGAACATCAAACCGAATCCCAACGGAACAGAACGGGCATGATACATTTTTAACCCCTGTGAACTCGGGTATGTTCCGTTCATTTCCAAAAAAGTAGCGAGCTTGTCAGGTTTATCGATATCCGGACCTTCACTCCGCGGTTGTCCTGATACAAAAGCCGAATAGATAAGAACAACGCCGAAAATAACAGCAATGCTGGGTGTAGACAACCGCAAAGCCAGGAAGGCCCCGACGAGAGCACCGATCGTTGTAGCGACTTCCAAGAACATCCCAATGCGGATATTGCTGAAACCTTCTTTTACATAAGCGGCAGCAGCCCCGGAAGAAGTCGCGATAACCGAAACAAGCGAAGCCCCAATGGCATACCGTATGTCAACCCCAAATACCAGCGTAAGCAACGGGATGATAACAACACCGCCACCTAAGCCGGTCAACGAACCTAAAAATCCGGCAACCATGGAACCGAGCCAAACAAAAATCGTAAATATCAGGATATTCATCATTCAGCCATTTTTACTGTCATTCCGCCGTTCCTCAGCATCCCGATGGATCTTTTCAACATAGTTGACGTAATCGACATAAGTTTCGACATACTGCCTCCCCACATCCAGATCATCCTGTTGGCCCGGCTCAAGCTGCCGTACTTTATCGAACCGTTCCTGAATGCCTTTGGAAACCTCGGAGGTTATCATCTGCGTAAGGTCATTGACTTCGTCGGTAGAAAGCGCACGATCGATCGCTTGACGGACGGGATGAACGTCAGGCCCGGCCGGGTTCATTCCAAAAAATGGAAAATTTTCTCCTTCGCAATGCACGCGTCCCACGATTTCAAAAAAAATCCCGTCCGTTGCTTCCCGCGTTGCCGGATTCCTTTCACGTTCCCTGACAGCGCGGTCGAAAGCCGTTCGAATCTCAGATTCCCTGTCTTTGTCCACCCATTTGAAAGCAAGTTCGACTTTGCGCTGGTCTAAGGCCTTACGCGCATCTCGAACAAGCAAATCTCCCAGGGTCTCGCAATAAGCAAACAGAATATTTGAGGATAAAAGCAGCGCTCCGAAGACCGCCAAAAGCTCCAGCCATTGCGACTTCGTTTTCTTTTTCATTGCGGCTCCTTTTTTATATTTCCTGAAAAATTCTCAAAAAAGTCATTTAAACCCGCTAAACATCAAAACAACGAGCGTATAAATCAAGTCCTGCATGAATGCGATTAACGGATTTAACAAACCGGTAAAAAGCAAAACGATCAAAAGCGGGAAACCGAACGGCTCAAATCTCGCAAAACTCAGCTGCGCATCTTTGGGAAGAAAACTCATCAGAATTTTCGAACCGTCAAGCGGAGGTATCGGGATTAGATTAAAAGCTCCCAAAATGATATTGATCCTCACGAGAATGGGTAAAGCAGTTACAAGAAGGGAATGTGAATGGACATTTTCCAGCTTCAAAAAAAATATCCCGGCCATGGCGATCAGGATATTGGCTGCACATCCCGCCAAAGAGACACAGAACAGGCCCAAACGGGAATGGCTCAAACGCGCATAATCAACCGGAACGGGTCTCGCCCAACCAAAACCGACGAGAAAGAGCATGAGCGCCCCCAAAGGATCAAAGTGCGGGGCGGGATCAAGAGTCAGCCTTCCAGAACGTTTTGCTGTATCGTCTCCAAATAGAAGAGCCACCCAGCCATGTGCCACTTCATGGGCGATGATCGAGTAAAGAAGCAACACGGCCAGGACCACGAAAAGCACAGGATTGCTGAACAAAAGCGACAACAAACCCATCGCGCCTCTCTTTCTTTGTATAATATTTTATAAAATTCCGTGCCGTAAACAAGTGGGTTGATAAAAAAAGGCGCTATTGTCACTTTCGAATTTTTGTTCTTTGTAACAATAGCATCTGTATTATGTTATAAAAACTTCCCTTCCGGATGACTTTTCCGCCACAAATCTTGGGCGGATCCGTCCAATCTTTTTGGCGGACGCAACTGGCAGATGAGCGGAGAAGGAGAGGGGTTTTGCAAGGAACTGGCTATGATTTTGTGAGCTGTTTCATTGCTTTGCAGGATGGTATTGGTTTCGTTTATATTTTTTGTACAACGATGTAAAAACAGTCCCTCCTAAAATAACCCCTATGTTGATGTCAAAATAAATCCAGTCAGGATATAAAGCTGGGTTTAAAATCCTGAAATACGCTATGAGTGCAGAAAGAGTCAATAATAATGCCCAAACAATCGCTATAAACCGGCAGCTGTGTATAAGGGCTGGATCATCCCACCGTTCTTTCGGAAGATCGGCCTTCGCATATTGCAGGGTAAAAGGCTTCCCGATTAAAATTGTTCCCCAGATAAGACATGCAAAAAATCCGTTAGAAATTATTCCCATGTTTTCTGCAACGAGCCTTAAATTCATAAAATTAACAGTTATTGTGCAAGCTACAAAGAAAAGGAGAGTTCCCCATTGCAGAATAAAACCTTTGCGTAGTTCTCTGAAACTAAATATCAAGCTGGCTAAAAGACTGATAAGAACAGATCTTTCCAGGCTGACTAACGTATGACCGGACAAAAAAAGAAACAGGAGCCACGGCATGAAACCCAGGAGAAATTTTACCAGCTCTTTAAGTTCTTTCATTTTGCATCCTTATTTTTGAATTATACCTCTAAAAAATATCAACTCGGGTTTATTTATTCCAAAAGCAAAGGGCTCGGCGCCCTCGCCACCGCAAGGGTTCGATCCTGGTTGAAGCTCCACCTTGTTGGCTGGCTTTTCTTCTTCAAGCTGAGGTAAAAAACAATATTAATAAAAAAGGCGTTATCCCTCCGTGACTTTCGAACATTTAATCATCGGAAAGATAACGCCTCTCTTTTATAAAAACTCCCCCGCCTGGTGGACTTTCGCAACTGGTTATTGGAATCAAGCGAGGTTGAAACAGTGAAGATGTTATTAAAAACTGCCCTTCCTGCACATCCTACGCTCCAGATAAAGTCCTATTAAGGCATCCATGATTGGGATTGATTTCTAGGGCTTTACTGAAATCAATGATTGCTTGGCTTTACTCCTTCTCAAAAGGGTAGACGATCTTCCAATCGTCCTTCATGCTCACAACTGTCCAGCCTTTGGCCAAGGCTTCGTCGAGACCCTTGTCGAAGTGGCCGACGACCGACTTGCGGTCATAAGCCCACTCACGCTTGACATCAGTATGGTGCACATAAAGACAAAACCGAGGGCCGCTGCCAGCAGCAGTCCATTGCATCATTTGCAGGTCGCCATCGGAATTGCCGAACGAGGCAATCGGACGGCGGCCGATGTGGGACTGGATGCCAACGGGCTTACCGGGTCCGTCGTCGATGAAGTCCGACTCCGGCATGCCTACTAAAACAGGAATGCCGCTACGAAGCTCAAAGGTCGTCTTGATGCTGCTTCCGATGACTTGTTCGGGTACAATGCCATAGACCTTTTCCGACCAGGGACGCATGAATTCGATACCGCCGCCGGAAACAATGTAGGTCTTAAATCCGTTCGCGCGAAAATAGGCCAAGAGTTCAAGCATGGGCTGATATACCATCTCCGTGTAGAGCCGCTTGGTCTGGGGATGCCTCGCGGTGGTGATCCAGTCCTTAATGACTTTTTCATATTCATCCGTGGTCATCCCCGACTGCGTGGCCATAGCCATTTCCAGAAATGCATGATTACCGCCGGCCAGTGCGGACTTAAAGTTGCCTTTGAGTACAGAGGCGAAGGGCTCCTTATTTGTCCACTCCGGATGCTGCGGCGCGAGAACTTTGATGCGGTCAAAGAAAAAATAGTACTGGAAATATATCGGCTTCTCGGACCACAGCGTGCCATCGTTGTCGAAAGTGGCGACACGTTCCGGCTGCGGCACAAAATTCGGCGAGCCTTCCTTAGTGACTTGTTCGACGAAGGAGATGATAGCCTTCTTCGGCGCAGTGTCATTCCAAGATGGCAAAGAATCGGCAGCGAAGGCTGTATTTGCCACTAAAAGCAAAGCAAAAATACACTTCAAAGCTAACTTTTTCATAATTAAGTTCCTCTTGTGTGAAGAGCGCCTATGATTTTATATATTTCCCGCAGCTTTGCATCCGCGTCCGCATTTGGGAACTCAATTGTTTGACAAGCTCTGCATTGTAGGAACCCGCAGGCGTCGGCTTTATCGTGGAATCCTTCGTTGGATTATAATTAAAGACATCAGCGCCAACGATCTGCTCTGCCGCAATGGCGCAGGAACGCGATGTTGCGGCAAGCGTTCCATCTTTGACAGCAGGATCAACATTGGTCGTAACGATTGAGATGGTATTGTCGTTGTTGAGATATATCTCAAAAGTGCGAAACTCCTGAGGAAAATCCCTCAAGGATGATGTTTCAACCTCCCAGAATCCTTTTTCGGGGGCATTGATCGGATCGGGCGATATAAACGCTTTAACGATATTTAAATGACGATGCCCCGAGATCCATAGGATCAAATTCGGATGGCTTTGCAGTTCAGCAATCAGACCCGGCAAAGTGACGGCATTTTTAGGATCCGGCCACCAACCCATCTCGGACCTAGGCCCAGTCACTTCGACGTTAATCGGGACGTGCGCCGCGATGATCATGAGTTGGCCAGCCGCATCGCCATCCGCAAGTTCTTTTTTAAGCCAGTCCCAACGTGCCTGGTCAAGAAAACCATGCCCATGGATGTCGGCAGAGCCGTCATCTTCCCTTTGGGTATCGTCAAGAACAATAACCTTGATCGGCACTGTCGACTTTGGAACAAAGCTATAACAGGCAAAACCCTTGTTGGCATCGGCCAGGTTAAAACCGTGGCCAACCGGATTTGAAGACGTTGTAAAAAATTCTTTCATCCATTGCGTTCTCAAAAGTGAACGGCGGTCCGGATCGGCTGCAACTTTCGGAGGACTCTTGAAATCTGCGACAGGTCCCGCGTACTTGATATCACCGTGAGGAGTCGAACCATCGAGAACACCCATATAGTAATCGGGGCTGTTTATTTTTCGAGGGTCTGCAAGAACATCTCCGGCGGCCAAAACCGTATCGCTAATGTAGGATTGCCGAAGGAATTCATTCACAGGTATCGAACCCATCCAAAAATGATCGTGATTGCCAAGGACCTGATACCAAGGGATTGTCTTGTCAAGCCCTGCCGCCTTGTAGGGTTTCTGATAATCGATGGTTTCGGCTCCACGATGAGCACCAGAACTTGGGGTAATATTCTTGCCATCAAGAACATCGATGTACCACCTTAACTCGTTGTACTGTGTGTTATTGCAGGTATCCCCCAGAGAGATGCCGAAATCGAACGGATTTTTTTTGTGAAGCGCGTTTATCGTCTGAACGGCAGCGTCGAAAACATGGGTCGTATACAACATAATCCCTGAATAGAGCGCAGCGCCGACCGGCAATGTTTCATGCAGGCGTTGAAGATAGATCAGCTGAGAAGGAGATTCTTTGTCGGTGATATGAATGTCGGATATCGTAAAAAAATTCAAAAGTTTTGCTTTTTTAGTGACGGCAGTTCCGTCATAAAGAGCCGGCATGATATCGGTTCGCATGACGGATTTAAGAGACTCGCCAAACGTCCAATTGCCATAGCCGTATTGCTTATATTTTGAAACCTCATCAAGATGAATCGGCGACGTAGGTTTTGGACCAGGCACAACCGTCCTCTGGAGTGTCGTAAAAACATCAGTGGCAATCGGGTAGCCTTCGAGCTGGCTTTTCTGTCCGGCATCGTTTTCTGAGTACCCCGCTAAAGGAAAGACCAGCATGCCTATTAAAAAGATTAAGCGGAATTTTTTGTATTCATGAGATGGTTTCACAAAACTCTGCTTTCCGTTAATTGTTTCATTTTAGGCATTCTCTTTTTCGCGGATTGCTTCATAGGCGGCACCTACCCCATTCATTGCCACAAGCTGGCGAATAACCGGCCCTGCCGGGTGCGCAAATGGAGAAGGCGTTACCACATTATGCTATGGTAACGCCTTTTTGGCAATTTCTCCCCAAACTGTACGATTTGCGAATCCCTACAATTTATCCTTCCGTATACGCTCCCACGACTCCACCAAGCCTGCCTTCAGAGAAAATAGCGGGTGCGCTTCTATCGGCATCATCGATTTGATTTGCTTATATCGGACAGGATCGCGTTTTTTCAATTTCTCGCAGAGCCAATTAAATTCATACTTCATTTGTCCGCGGGTAAGGTTGATCCTTGTCTTAGTACATTTTCCAAGAATTTTTATTTTACCAAAATGGTAGCCTCTTCGGTTCGCTTCCTCCCAGACGCCGTATAAATAAAAAGCTATGGCTCGCGCAGGATCCTTGGAATTTTTGAATCGCTCGAGTTGCGGATGGTGTCTGTAACCCTTCGTTTCCCCTTGCAAAACCTTTTGAGCGAGCAAGGCCTCACGCCAAAGGGCAACAATCCCTTTGGCATCCAAGTACTTTGGGTGGAAACTCCATAGACGCATAGCTAATTTGTTATCCCTATGAATAAAAAAGGGCGAGGTTCGCAAAGTGAACAACTCGCCCTTAGGAAGCTTCGCGAATCATACCCCGAAACGACCGTTTTTTGAAGTAGAATTCCCGATCTCCCTCTATAGGGTCCTCAAAGGGGCCTGGAAGATCGGTGATTCAACGCTCCCGCATAAGACCAGTAGTTGGCCTTTAAAAAGAGTCTCTAATGCCGTTCCGCAATAGATTCCGTTCTGGTGTAGAGGCCAAAAGCTCTATACAACAGATGCATTGTTCCGGTTTCCTGAGAGATATTCGCTCTATCCTCTCTTCCGTAGGGCACATTTAAATGTGCCCTACAGGAGGGAATAACTGGAGCAACGCATAACAGGTCTTGACATTATTATACTTTGAATGCAGAATATGTCCCATGGAGACACATTATGAAGTTAAAATATAATACCCACAAAACCTTAGGCTCCAGGGCGGCTTCCCTGCTCGCGACACTCTACGAAGAGAGGCATTCTATCTTCAGGCTAAAAGATGTCCGGAAGATCCTGAATGTCAGCAAACCTTCAGCCACAAACTTCGTTCGGAAACTTGTCAACAGGGGAATCGCATCAAGACTGAAGCCAGGCCTTTTTATTCTGGTTCCATTTGAACTGGGTAAAGAGCGTGAATATTTAGGAGAACCATTGCTCGTCGCGCGCGAGATCGTCG
>Ga0265297_10011882_pt1 | contig 10572 bp, 6 predicted proteins | sample Munlanlwell13791_FD_192502 | JGI IMG/M metagenome (GOLD analysis project Ga0265297, IMG submission 192502) | Leachate microbial communities from a municipal landfill in Southern Ontario, Canada - Leachate well 137-91 | ecosystem: Engineered > Solid waste > Landfill > Unclassified | place...
GCAGGTCGCGCCGTGGCTGGAAACAGTCGCCACCGCTCTTCATTTGCCAGAGAAAAGTATTTCAGAGCAGGCGGCTGGATGGAAACCAACGGCTTATACTCGTGGAGGCCCTCTCCAAGTATGGGCGGCGGAGAATTTTGATGTTGCGCCAGGGTCAAGAGAACAAGACGTCGCCGTGCAACAAGCTAAAGCTGCCGGCACATTTTACCCAACCCCTACACCTACCCCAACGCCAGCACCAACAGGAGGCGGTGGAGGCGGCGGTGGGGGCGGTGATGATTGGGGACGCATCTACCAAACTTACTACCAAGGATGGAATGAGGAGGCGGCCAGGCAAGATTTTTACAATACAAGGCGCGGGAATGAGGGCACTTTTGGGCCAACCGGTCAAACTGGCCCTTCCCCAGAAGAAATTGAGCGGCAACGATATGAGCAGGAAACGAGAGGCGCTATTGAGTCTGCTTATTCTGGCTACTTTAATCAGTTAGACGCAATGTTAAACGAAGGCTTGTCTGCTCAACAAGCGGCGCAAAGGGGAATTGCCGAAAGCCAATACACCCAAGGAGTGGCTAGTCTTGGTTCACAAAGAGAAGAGGGAATGGGGCTGCTCGGTAGACAAAGGGAAACAGCGGCAGAAAACCAAGCAAGAAATCTTCGTGATATTGCCGCTAACCTTAAAAACTCTTTTATGGCGGGTAATGTCTATTTAGGAGCAATGGGAGCGGGAGACAGCTCTGCCGCCAACCAATACTCTTACGCCTTAACCAAATTAGGCACTCGCCAAAGAGGAGATATTATGAGACAAACAGCCGATATTCAAAGAGAGATTGACGACAGGGAAGCAAAGCTCCATAATATTTATACCGAAGAGGTTAATCGGCTTGCTTCAGAAAGAGACCAAAAGATAATGGGGGTAGCCCAATGGTTTGCCGAAGCTCAAAATCAGATAAGAGAAGCTAAGGCACGGGGAGAGTTAGCAAAGGGGCAAGACTTAGCCAGTCTCTCTCAAAACCTTCTTAATAACGCGATTAACAATCTCAATGCCGTTAAAGAAGAAGAAGCTAATAGAAGAGCCGCGCTCGAACAATGGGCTTTAAGCAATGCTCAAAATATCCAACAAGTAAGAGCGAATATGGGGGCAATTCAAGGATATAATCCTCGACTAACACAAGCCCCTCGGGGAATAGTAGGCACACCTCAAGTAGGAGCGGGTGGGAATATGACCGTGCCAGGCTACTATAGCAATTATCAACAAAATGAAGAAGAAGAAAATAGCTTATTTAGCAATCCAGCATGGAGGTAACAAGGGAGGTCGACGACAATGAGCTTAACCGACCTTGGCTCCCAAGTTAGGAAACTTCTTAGATTGCCAGCCCAGAACCTCAAGGCATGGGGGCAGGTGGCGGCCCAACCAAAACTACGGCAAGAATATGGACAATTAGTGGTCAAACCGGCGGTAAAGAAAGCGGCCGCTTATGTTCCTTTTACTTCAGCCTCTCGCCAACGATTAGCAACGCAACAAAAGCAATTCCAACAGCAACCAGCTGTTCAAAAAGCAGGCGTAAAGATAGGCCAATACTTTGAGAAACGGCCAGTGGTCGCTCAGTTTACCGAGCAATATCTAAAACCATATCAGAATATCTATTCCCTCTTTGGGGGAACAACTCCTAAAGACTTAGTAACCGCCAAAAAACCAACCACCACCCGAGAGAAAGTAGCGGCCGGAGCAGGAGGGGTAGCAGGTTATATCCCACTATATGTCTTAGGTGGACAGTTAATTGAAGCCCCATTAGCGGCGAAAATACCAGCCACTCTTGCTAAAAGTAAGAAATTGGCCAAGGTGACCAAGTTTGCCGCCCAAACGGCCGGTTCTACCCCCATGATTTCCACCCTAACAGGGGAAGGAACGCTAAAAGAAAGATTAAAGAGAGCGCCAGGAGAGGCGGCGACTGATGTGGCGATGTCGGCCTTGATGATGGGGGCATTAAAGCCTATCCAAAAAGCAATGCCGCCAATAAAAATAAAGGGAGAAAAAGTAGCCACCGCAAAGTCCGGTGCTTTACCCGAAGCCCAAGCTCCGTATAAACAAGCACGCCAATTATTAGAAGAGAAACTAACACCGCAAATGCAAGGTAAAGAGAAGCAATCATTTGAGAATATTATAGCACAAGCAAGAAAGGGCATTGGGGAACAACAACCACCCAAGAAGACTATTAAGCAATCTCTCAGCCAACTTTATACTGACTGGGTGAATAGATTTCAGCCAATAGAGGAAGTAGCGACGAAAATTGAAAAAGAAAAGGGCATAAATATCCTTCCCGAACTATCCCCGAAATATACCATTAAGCAACTTCTTGGCTCTGGTGGGACAGCGGGATTAAGGCATAAACAAAAGCTCCAGCCGATATTAGACCAAGTTGATAATTTAGGAATACCAAGAGAGGATTTTGACGTGTTCTTAAAAGCCAAAAGAGACATTGGATTTGGAGAAATTGGTAGGAAAATTAAAGGCTCTGACCCAGTTAGGGCCAGGAAGGTAATTGATGCCTTGGGCCAGAAATATGATATTGGTCAGTTAGAGAACATCGCTAATCAGTTTTACCAATACCAAGATAATGGGTTAAAAATGCTACAAGAGGCAGGCTTTATTGACCAGGCAGGATATGAGGCGATTAAGAGAAGCAATAGATATTATGTTCCTTTTGAAAGGGTGATGGATACCGTTGATGACTATCTTGGGATGCCCACTAAAAAGGCACAACAGGCGACACAACCAATTAAGAAGATTAAGGGGTCAGAGAGACAAATTATTTCACCAACCGAATCTATCATTGCCAATACTTACAAGATTGAGGCGGCGGTGGCTAAAAACAGGGTAGCCAAATCGTTGGTTAATTTGAGAAACATTGCTCCCGAGTATGCTGATTTATTTAAGAAGGTAGGAAAGTCCAGCGATAGCACAATTTCTGTATGGGAAAATGGTAAAAAGGTTTTCTATGATGTCGGAGATGAAATTGCCAGAGCCGTTAAGGGGCTAAACGAAGAGTCAATGGGAACACTTACAAAGATACTTTCTGCTCCCGCCAAGCTATTAAGACAAGGGGCTACCGGTAGGAATATAGACTTTATGATTCCCAATGTCTTTAAGGATCAACTTGATGCGGCAGTATCCTCTAAATATGGATATAAGCCCTTCCTTGACTACTTTAGGGGATTGGCACACCTGATTAATTGGAAAATGACCGGCTCAGACGAATTGGTAGAACAATACTTAAAAAGCGGCGGTTCAATCTTCTTTGAGAATATGTCAGGGCGAAAGGCTATTAGAGAACAAATAGCGGAGGCAACGACCAAGCCAGGAATGATTAAACAGCTTGGAAAATGGGCGACGGGGGGGATTGAGGCATTAGGGGAGATATCGGAAACTCCGACAAGGTTAGGATTATTCAAAAGGGGAATGGAGAAAACAAGCAATCCATTATTAGCGGCCTACGAGGCAAGAGAGGGAACGCTGGACTTTGCCCGAATGGGGGCGAAAATGAAAACAGCCAACGCCCTTATCCCCTTCTTAAATGTTGGCGTTCAGGGGTTTGATAAATTAGTAAGAAACGCAAAAGACAGACCAGGAAAATTGGCGTTAAATATGGCCATCTATGGTGGCTTACCGGCAACAATGGTTGCCCTATACAACAACCTGCTATACCCTCAAGAATTCTCAGCTATTCCTGACTGGGAAAAAGAAACAAACTTTATTTTAGTAACGGGTACAAGCGAGGATGGAAAACCCCAATACTTAAAATTTCCCAAGGGAAATATTATTCCCTATATCGCTAACCCCATAGAAAACTTTATTGCTTGGGCGGCCGGAAATGACCAGCAGAGTTTTACTCAGACGGCCCTTAGTATCTTTAGCGAAGGATTACCTGTTTTGCAAGGCGGAACAACTCCGAAAGAGGTTATTTCAAGAACGGTTGGGGGGCTGCTCCCGCAAGTTGGAAAACCAATGGTTGAAGAGCTGGCTAATTATAGCTTTTTCAAAGGAGGGGAAATAGTCCCGTGGTATTTAGAAAAGAAACCTCCCTATCAGCAAACATTTGAATATACCCCAGAGGTTTATAAGGCGTTGGGAAAAATAGCCAATGTTTCTCCTCTTAGGGCAAAGAATTTTTTAGAAGGATACTTGGCTGGTTATATTAAAGTGCCTGTTAACTTAGTTGAAGTCATTAAAGATATTTCAGAAGGCAAGGAACCAGACAAAAATCAAATTCCTGTCCTTAGGCGATTCATAGGGGAAAGCTATAATACCGTTAAAGACGCTATTAAAATAAAAGAAAAAGAAGAGCCAAGCCGGCTTGGAGTAGAAGCGGCAGATAATGTTAAGATTGCTCTTCCCACCAATACTAAAGATTTGAGTGTTTTATACAAGGATGTCCAAGGAACAATTGATAGTTATGGGGAGAAAAAATTGAAAATAGAACACGGCTTGACTTCTGCGAACCTTGAAGACCTACAAGCAGATATGGATAAGGCCCTTGCCCTAAAGAGAAGGATTGAAAAAGAACGCCCCGACCAAGTTTTCGATATCCAGATAGACACCTACCGGTCAGGTGGCGGTCAGTCGGTAGAAGACCGCGCCGCTTGGGTAGCCGAGACGCTTGAGGGGTTAGAGGGCAAAGAAAGACAGGAAATGATTAACCGCCTCTGGGACGAGAAGGTTATTACCACGGGGGCAAGTGGTGTCGCCCAATACTTGGAGGATAACCTTGGGCTTAACGTCTGGGGTTATACTGGCACGAGCAAGGGGGGAGGAAAGAAAAGCACTAAATCGGCCAAGGCAATTACCATTAAAAAAATAACTATCCCCAAATTAAAGGTATCGGGGACAATCGGAAGAAGCAATATCCCCACCCTTAAAATTGCCAAGCCGCCTTCTCTAAAGACAACCGCTCAAAAAGCCCCAAAACTACCAATGCCGGCTTATAAAGTGCCGACTATCAAGATTGAAAAGATACCCACCTTGACAGTGGGGCGATATCGTTAGTATAATGAAGATAGTTATCGTTGACCGCAAAAGTGGCGGTTTGGGTAAGCACCTGTTATTTTGGTGGCTTACCCTTTTTTTATGGCTTCCATCATCTCAACACTATCAGACGCAATTACCTATCTAAACTCTCTCTATGAGCAAGATAGCTCCCCTCCCACGGCGGGTAGCGATGATTACACCGTTTGGACAGGCCTTTTGAATATCGCTATTTCTATCTGGGAAAATGAAGAGGGCGTGCTGTGGCGGGAACTTTATACTACCCTTGCCGATGCTACCGATGGCGAAAAAACTATTACCGCCTCTAAGTGGGACTACGATTGCCCCTCTAATTTTAATTTTGTTGTTGGCAAGGTAAGGCTGGTTTCACCCAGCGGCGTTTCTACCTATTTTGAGGTTCTTCCCACCAGCGACGTTAGCCTTTACGATGATAACAGCGGCCAGTGGTGCTATTTCACCGGCAATGCCTCTACCGGTTATAAGATCCACTTTAACCCAGACTTATCCCTTCCCGAAGGATATACCATTGTTTATGAATACTATAAGACTGCCAATAAACTTTCCTCTGGCACGGATACTTTTGAAATGGCTGACCCGATGTTTGCCGTCTTTTACGCCCTGTCGGAGCTAAAGAAGGATGAGGGCGATACCAGCGCCCTGTCAATCGCCACCCAAAAGCTGGAGGCAATGAAGACAAAAAATATGATGCCTTCTTTTTATCAAGATACCTCCATCTCTAATCGCACCGAAGACGGCTTCGGTTATTAACTATGTATGAAATTCGCACAAAGCAAAACGAACGCAAGGGAAATTCTGATTGATTTAAAAGATTTCTCCGGTGGCTATAACTCCCTTATTGATGAGGCGCGAATGCCTTCCAAGTTTGCTGTCCAAAGCAAAAACCTAATGATGGGACAAGATGCTATTTGGGAGACACGGTGGGGGACAAGTTACTATGGCACTGACTTTGGCGCTAATCCCGACGGAGCCTGTGAGTATGTGAAATCCGATGGGAGCACCGAGCTAATAACGATTGCCGGTGGCAAGGCGTGGAAGTCAACCAATGGGGGACCAAAAACAGAAATTACCGGTGCTACCTTTACGGCCGGCAAGCAATGCTACTTTATGCAGATAGCCGGTTATTTGTATATCGCTAATGGTATAGACAATTTAGCCCGTTATAATGGCACGGTCCTTTCTACCTATACCCAAATAGCCGCTCCCGCTAACTTAGCGGCCTCTCGGGTCGCCTCTGGCCTGTCTTCTGGTGTTTATACCTACTATGCTGAGGTAACCGCTCTTAATGCCATTGGCGAAACGACTGGTTCAACTGAGGCCTCAATTACCGTCAATAAGAGTAGGGATAATTGGGTAGCGGAGACGGATAAGATAGACTGGTATTGGGATCCAGTCCCCACCGCTACCCGATATCAACTGTATCTTTCCGACGAGTCTGGATACGAAATGCTTTTAGCTTCTGTTGAGGCCGGCGTTACCCACTTTGTTGATGATGGCACTAATGACTTAAATCCCTATGTTGAACCACCGGAACAAAATACCACCGGCGCGCCTAAATTTGTTTCCATGTGCATTTCCAACAACCGGATTTGGGCAACTAATGATACTAATAGCAAACATACGGTTTATTTTTCGGGGACGGGTCAATTTATCGGCAACTTCTCTGACTTTTATGGTGGGGGCTGGATTAACTTAGAGAAAGGCGGGCGGGAAATGCCGGTGGCTGTTAAACACTATCAAAGTGGGTCAGGGGAAGGAAGGGCAACGGTCTTATGTAAGACGCCCGATGGGAGCGGGGCGGTTTGGCAGTTACAGATAGCCACCGCCACCGTCGGCGACACCTCTTTCTCTGTGCCTTCCGCCACTAAGGTGGTCGGCTCGGTGGGCACGGAATCGGTCTTAGGAGTAGTTGCCACCGAAAATGATATTGCTTTTCCGAACCGTCGGGGCTGGTTTTCCTTAGGGCCCGAGAAAAACTACTACGGGATTTTACGGACAAGGGAGCGCTCTTCTAACATCCGCCCCGACTGGCGTAGTCTTTGGGGGGGAAAGATTTCCACCATTGCCTCTTATTTTTATGATGCCAAAATCTTTATTTCCGTGCCTTCTTCTTCAAACGGTAACGATAAAACCTTTGTCTTTGACACGGAGAGAGGGGTTTGGATGGTTGACTGGTCTTTTGGCGCTAAGCAGTTTTTGGAATATACCGATACGACCGGTAAAAGCCACCTTCTTTATATCCCCCTTTCCGGCAATAAGCTCATTGAGATATCCCAAAATTATCTTAACGACTTGGGAACGGCCTTTAACCAGTCTTACATCTCTCCCCTCTTACCTGTGGCCAATGATAAATCATACGTGATGAAGTTGAGAGAGGCGGTCGTAACCTTAGGAAGACCGAGGGGATCGGTGAAGTTTCAAATTATGGGTATTGGCAAAGACAATAACTTTTCCTCTATCGCTACTAAAACAATTACCAACTTTGGTTCTAACACGGGAGTGGGGACTGATGCCCCCGGAAAGTTTTATGCCAGCTCCACCAACTCCAGCGCCAAGAAGGTAGATGGAGTTTGGACAATCTATTTAATTGCTTCTCCCTCTTCTTACCAACAAGCATTCACGAGGGCGGCAATTAAGAAGAATAAGCAAATATATGCTATCCAGTTTAAGGTGTATAGCACGACCGCTGATACCAGTTTCAGTATCTTGAACATTCAAGCCAAGGGGTTGCTTTTACGCAAGAAGATACCTTCTTCTTGGACAAGTTGATTAATTAGTGTATAATGAAGATAGTTATCTTTGCCTACACGAGTGGTAGGTTAGACGAGTAGCCCGTTATTTGGGCGGCTCGTCTTTTTTTATGGCTACAAGTAACGACAAATTCAAGCGATTGGCGAGAAAGTGGGTGGGAAGCATTGGCGCTGGTGGTGTAGCCGATGGGACAGTAACAACTATTCCCCTTTCTTCTTCTTCTGGTCTTCCTACCGATACGGCCGTGGTAGCGACGATTGATAGGGTTGACGCTAATGGAATAGCAACACCTTCGTTGGAAGAATCGGTTGTCGGCGTTGTTTCGGGGGACAACTTGGTAACCTGCACAAGAGGAGCGGAAGGAACAGCCCAGGCCCACTCGGCGGGAGCGGTGGTGGAGATTTTATTTACCAATAAAGTCTGGGGAGATTTAATTGATGGGATACTGGCTGAACATTCTCAAGCAGGTGCACATACCACCGACACTATTTCCGAGAAAACCGCCGATGCAGGGGTAACCGTTGATAGTCTAAAGATTAAAGATGGCCGAATAGCGGGCTGGGACGGCTGGAGCGAACTGACTACCCTAACCCGTGTCTCTGACACCACCGCCACCCTCTCTGGCGACTGGACGGACAGACTTCAAAAAGGCGACAAGCTCTGGTGGAAATCAAACGGCGTCTCCAGATACAACTACATCATCGGAGTCACTTACTCAAGCCCCAACACGACTATCACTATTACTGGGGGATATGTCTCTGCCGCCAATGACTCACGGTTTGAGAGTGGCCAGACGATTACCGAGCCAAGATACTCTAAGGCGGCTAACCCTCAAGGGTTTCCCGCTTATTTCAATTACACCCCAACCTGGAGTTCCGATGGCGGGGCTTTTACTAATAACCCTACGGTTACTTACGCAAGATTTAAAATAAAGGAGGGTTATTGCCAAGTAGAGGCTCATGCTGTTTATCCTGCTACCCCTGGCGGAAGCGGTAGAACAATAATGTCTTTGCCATTAACGCCAGCGCAAACATGGACAACAGGGCAGGGACTTAAAACTTATACGGGTTTTTACACTTTGGCTGTTGGTGCTTATAATACTGGACACCTTTACTTTGAAAAATATGATGGGACGACGTGTATTGAAGCTAATGGCGAGTTTGCGGTTGGTGTTACTTATGCCTTTTAATAAATGGATAAAGAAAGTTTGTTAGAGGTTGTCCAAAATGTAATGCATAGACTAGTCCACTTCTTTATGAAGCTCTTAAACCGTTTATCGGGTTGGAGGATTTGGGATAAGAATAATATACCAGAATGTTATTAAAATGACTTATCAAGACTTTAAAAAGAAATGGTTAGGTAAAAGTATTGATTGGGATAAAAAGTATGGCAACCAATGTGTTGATGTTTATCGACAGTATTGCCACGAATTAGGTTTTCCTCAAAGCCCTCTCGTTAAGGGGGCAGTCAACATTTGGGATACCTATCTAACAGAGTGTTTTGATAAAATACCCAACACTCCCAAAGGAATACCCAATCAGGGCGATGTAATTATCTGGGGAACGACAGTCGGGAAATATGGTCATTGTGCTATCTTTGACCACGGTGATGTCAATAAGTTTGTTAGTTTGGACCAGAACTGGCCTTCTGATAATGGAGAAGGCGTTTTACACGAACAGGAGCATAATTATAAAGGAGTGCTCGGTTGGTTAAGACCAAAGTTATTACCAGTTTGTGAAGCAGAAAGGGAGGAAATCCGCAACCTCCAGTCCCAACTAAAAAATTCCCAAAGTGTTCAAGAACAAACAGCCGCCTCACTCTCAGAGATTGCGGCCCAATTAGCGGCGAAAACGAAGGAGCTGGTAAAATCGCAGGCCAGCCTTGAGGTTGCCAACAGGACAATCGCCGAAAAAGAGGAAGCGATTGGGAAACTGGAGCGAAGAATTTCGGGAAAAGATAACCGCATTGCCGAGTTAGAAAAAGAGAGAACCGATTATCGGTCGCTCTACGAAAGGACTTTGGAAAGAGACGTTACCAAAATATCCTACGGGAAAATCGTTTTAGCAATTCTCAATCGAGAGCAGGCGAGACTAAAATCGTTCCTCGCCAAATTGCTCAACAAAACTGCCCGAAACGGCTGATAACGTTCATTGAAGCAATAGGTATCCTTGCCCCTTTGAACGACTTTCAGCCGTTTTAGGGTAATACAGGCACGCTCCTGAGGAAATTTTTGATTGTAGTGAGCAAACGAAAAAGAAGGAAACTATTAAAAACGAGAAAAAAAAGAAAAGAAAAAGGGTGGCAAGAAACCCTTGAAAAATAGATAATAAAGTGATTATAATTAAGACAGGAGGTGAAAAATATGACAAATCAAAACATTTGGAAAACACTTTTTGAAGCGGCGAAAGAACCGTTAAGACTGCTAGTCTTATCCGTTCTACCAGTATTGATTGTCTCTTTAAATGAGTTGCCCTATGAGTGGGCGGGGGTAGCGATAGTTCTTTTAAGACTTTTGGATAGCGTTCTCCACGAGGTAGGCAAGGAAACTGAAAATAAAACTCTAATTAAGGGCCTCACCCGCTTCTAAATATGCCTACTTCAGAACTTTCCGCCAAAACCAACAAAGAGCTTCTTATTCTCTTGAATTACCGCTTAGACAAGGTTGAGGAAAAACTCAAAGACTTGTGTGGCTCGGTTAATAATAAAACCAACATCTCTGATACTGAAGACCTTGAGGAAAGGGTCAACACCTTATGGGACTG
>Ga0265297_10011883_pt1 | contig 10572 bp, 5 predicted proteins | sample Munlanlwell13791_FD_192502 | JGI IMG/M metagenome (GOLD analysis project Ga0265297, IMG submission 192502) | Leachate microbial communities from a municipal landfill in Southern Ontario, Canada - Leachate well 137-91 | ecosystem: Engineered > Solid waste > Landfill > Unclassified | place...
CGGTGACCTTCAGCCGCGCCATGCCGACGGGAGCGGGCGGTGGCGGCGGCTTCGGCGCTGCTCCGCCGGTGCGGAAGTAGCACATCTTTCGCGCCGGCTTGCCGACGAAGCACATGAACTCGAAACCGAATTTGCGGAGGGTTTCCAGCGCCACGCGGGCCATGTTTTCATCACTGCCGAAATCCAGCATCCAATGGTCGCCGTCCACGATTTTCCATGAGCCGTTGATTTGTTTGACGATGGTGTTGGCGGGATTGAACGGGATGGCGTCCTCGCCCTCGATGGGGCCGGCGGGCGCCTGACCGTTGACGAGCCAGTACTCCATCGCGGGCTGCGGCGGGCCAACAGCGCAGTGTTTGTCGAAGCGGTAGTGCTTGATCACACGCACCGCGTCGCGCGCGTCGGCTTCACTGTCGCCGAAGTTCCCCAGCAACAGACTGCCGGCGGCGACCACCCACTGGCCCTGGACGTTTCTCACCTCGACCTGATCGGGGTTGAAATCGACCGCCGCATGCTGGGGCGCGGCTTTGCAGGCCGTGAGCGCAACGGCAAACACTACCAGAGCGGCAAGTGTGGGCGAAAAGAGTGTTTTGAAAGTGAGAGAACGTGAGATCGTGTGCATGAGTCACTCCTTTCCAACAGCCATACCGTTTCGGCAAGACAACAACCGTTTGTGGTTCCAACCCGGCCTTCTACGGCTATTTTGCCACTGTTGGATGCTGATGCAACCCCCAATTTAAGCGACGCAGCCAGGGCGACGATCCAATGGTTCTTTCCTCTTCTGCGGTTTCCACCCGTTTCCATTTTGACAAACCCTGGTCCATTCGTTAGTTTCAGCGCGCTTCAGCGGCGGGAATAATCACGCCGCAACGTTGCCGGATGGTGTAATGGTAGCACGGCAGACTCTGGATCTGCCTGTCTAGGTTCGAATCCTAGTCCGGCAGCCATTTTTTGTGGGCAAATCGGATGGTTTTGATTTTGACCACAGATCACGGCGCATCTCTGTGCCCATCAGAATCAGTGCCGTGGCCTCGCGATTTCTGCCGGTTAACCTGCTTGTTTCCACCGAGCCGAATACACTAAACTTCTTGCGGACAATATCGAACCATGCGCCTGGCCCTCCTGACTCAATATACGCTTTACCTGCTCGTGCTGATCAATCCCATCAGCAAGATCTTCATTCTGTCCGTGTTGTCCGATCAGTTTCCGCAGAGTGCCATGCGAAAACTGATCCTCAAATCCACGGTGTTCGCCTGGGCTATTCTCCTGGTCCTCGGCATCGGCGGAAACCTCATCCTGTCGAAGGTCTTCCAGATTGAGATGCATTCGCTGAAGACGGCTGCGGGAATCATTCTCTTTTTCGTGGGCTATAACGCGCTGACCAAGGGCGTGTTCTTCGAAATCGACGAGAAACAAAAGCACGAAGATATTTCGCTGGTGCCGCTGGCCTCGCCGATGATCGCAGGCCCGGCCACCATCACCGCCGCGATCTCGCTGAATACGGAACATGGTTTTGCAGTTACCGCGACGTGCATCACTCTGGCGGTTCTGGTCAACTATGTCGTCATGTCGCTTTACCGATGGATGAGCAACTGGATGATTCGTTACCAGTTGATGGGCGCGCTCATTCGCATCACCGGTTTGATCGTGGCTGCCATCTCAATTCAGATGGTGTTCGACGGCATCACGGATTGGTGGCATTTGCGGATGATGAAATGAACGAGGTTTGTTGGAGAGACTGCCTCGGAGAAAATCACGCCCGGCTTGAGAAACGGGCAACCTCTGCGAAAACGAACACGGACTCTGTCGCGTCAGTCTTCTTCTGTCGGCTGGATGGCGTCGTAGCGCTTCTCCAGCACGTCGTGTTGTTTCATCAGCTTGTCAAAGTCCGCACCCCTGGCCTGTTTCATCTGGTTGGCGATCGCCTGCATCTCGTTCAATAGCTGCCGACGCTGCCCCAGCGCCTCGTAGGTGTAGGTCAACTCGCGCTTCACCACGCGCGTTTTCTCCGGCCAGAACTGCCACGCCAACATGCCGCCAATGGCCAGCACGAGCAAAACACCCGCCGCGATTTTGCCGGCACGACCGGGTTTCGCGGCCGGTTCGAGTGACGCGAGACATTCATCAATCATCTTGGCCAACTCCGGGTCCAACGGCACGCCGGCCTTGCGCAGGGCATGGAAAATGCGCTCGAAACCGGGCAGATGTGTCATCCAGAGTCTCAGCTTGCGGCCGTCCTTCAAACGGATTGCGATGCCGTAGGCTTCCTCAGACGACCCGATCAACACCGCGCCGAGCAACCGCCAGTTGAAGCACCCGATGAATATTGCCGTGATCCGCAGCCACGTGGGCCAGGCCCAGCGGGCCGGTTCGACAGCCTCCATGTCGGCGAACGCGAATTCTTCGCTCCGTAACAACGTGCGCCGCCGGATGCTGGTCGGTGTCAGTTCGATTACGAAAGTTGCATACCACAGCGCCACGATCATCGTGGCGAGACCGCTGTACGCCAGCAACCACATCACCAGCGTGATAGGCCACCAACCGGAGTGGAATCCAAAGAGATCCAGCGGTTCCGAGCCACGCGCATTGCCCGTGATGACCAGGATGGGCAGCGTCAGGAAAAAGACGGACATGACCATGCCAAGTATGTCGGGGCCGACCATCGCGCGTCCGGTGCTGTAGCGAAGCTCGTCCGGCTTCTTGCGATACCAGGGGATCGAAGCGTATACCAGCAGCCCGACGATGAACCACCAGCCTGCCTGACCGCGCAATGGGTAGAGGAGCCAGCCCGGCGCGTCGTGCAGGGCGCTTTGCGGACGTTGGTAGAGGACCTCCATGTATTTGACGCCGTTGCTGTCGCGCACGGCCACGTAGGTGAATACGTTCGTGTCGCCGAAACGCCCTGTGAGTTCCTTCAGCGGCGCCGCGTCGGTCGGGAAGTACAGCAAGCGGGAACCGTAGCCAGCATTGACGTTACGGACAAACGTCTCTGATTTCCCTGCCAGCGTTTGTTGAACCCCGCTGTAAAATTCTGTCCACGGGCTGCCGGAGACCTCGATCAACCGGCCCTTGGTTTGTTTGGCAAAATACTGTTCCGGCGACAGCGTCGCTGCGGTGTTGATGGTCGGGTCGTTCGGGTTAATCGTTGCGCCGCTGATGCGGCTCATCATCTTGATGTCCGAACGCATTCGCCGGGAGTCTTGCTTCTGAAGCTTCGCAAAATCCACATTACGCACACGGAACAGCGCGTCGGTTGGTTTCACGATGCACCAAACAGTCGCCAACGTGCCGATAAGAAGACAGAGGCGGCGGATGATTTCCAGCGTGCGGTTGGGGCCGAAGTCGGTGGTTCCACTCATTGTTCACACTCCATGCCGGAAAAATACCCGACACGGCGGCGAAAACAAAGCTCCCTTCTCCGACGGGTTTTGCGAGTCGCAACGGCAGGCAGCTTGTGAGAAACTGCGCCGCATGAACAGCGTTTGTTCACCCTCTGAGTCGCGCCTGTACATACGGCGGCAGTGCCGCAACCTTGGAACCATTGTAACCATATGAAACGAAGAGACTTTTTCTCCGTCGCAGGAGCAGCAGGAGTCGGCGCCATTGCGGCAGGGGTGGGCGGCGTGGGCGCCGTTGCGCAAGCCGCCCGGAATCCTGTCCGCACCAAGCCGGCACTCATGAAGGTTGGCACCCAGCAAGGGCCGGTCACGGATGTGATGCTCCAGTATTTCAAACGGCACGGTGTCAGCCATGTCTGTGCTTCAGTGCCACGCAGCAAGGACGGTTGGCAGCTCGATGAACTGGTGCGGTTGCGCGAGTCTGTCGAGTCGCATGGCCTGCGATTGCCGATGCTGGCGTTGCCGATGGGCAGCGTCGATGTTTCGCGCGCCGAGAATCCGAATATCATGTTGGGCAAGAGCCCCGACCGGGATCGGGAGATCGACCGTATCTGCGAGATGATCCGGCTGGCGGCGCGTGCCGGTATTGGCGCGTTGAAATACAACCTGACGCCCCTTGACGTGCTTCGGACGGTTCCGACACCGGGTCGCGGCGGCTCGCGCTATTCGACCTGGGTGCTGGCTGATGCGAAGCAAGAACCGCCTCTGACGATCGCCGGGGTGGTGGGCAAGGACGAGATGTGGGAGCGGATTACCTACTTCCTGAAACGCGTTGTTCCCGTGGCCGAGGAATACAAGGTCCGGCTGGCCTGTCATCCTCACGATCCCGGCGTGCCTCCGGAAGGTTTTCGCGGAGATGTGCGCGTGCTGGGCACGGTGGAGGGGCTGAAACGTTTCATCTCCATCAAGGAAAGCCCCTGCCACGGCCTGAACTTCTGCCAGGGAACCGTTGCCGAATTGCTGGCCGATCCGGGCCGGGAGATATTCGACGTCATTCGTTACTTCGGGAGCCGTGGGAAGATTTTCAACGTTCACTTCCGCAACATTCGGGGCAAGCGCGACAAGTTTCAGGAAGTTTATCCCGACGAAGGTGTCGTGGACATGGTCCAAGCCATGCGCGTGTATCGGGACGTCGGCTACGACGGCATGATCATGCCCGACCACATGCCCAGTCATCCGGACGACCCCCGGGGGCTGCAAGCCTTTGCATTTGGCTATGGCTACATCAAGGCATTGATCCAGGCGGTTGCTACGGAGAGTTCGGCTTCGTAGCGCAAGTTTTCCTTTTAACCCACCCAATCAAATGAAACTGAATTTTGGTTCCTGTTTGCTGGCGTTCTCCCTCGTGACAACCGTTGCGCAGGGAGAGTATCTGTCTGTCAAGGAAGCCGGCTTTCACAACTGCGCGCTGATTTATTACAACAAGCGAGCCGACGTTGATTACTTCAAGCCGATTCTGGTCAAGTATCAACACGACAAACCCACCGCGCAACGCGGATACGATTCGTTCCTGTTTCTCGTTTATTCGATGCCGAACAACGGACGCCGAACGGAAGTGGACCCAACGGACAAGAAGGACTGGACATTCATTCTCGACGCGTATTTCGGGCGGGATATCAACGTCCCGGCGTTGAACACAGCGGCGGGCCAATTGCGCAAGGACGGATTCCTGCCGAAGGGGAAGACGAAACTCATGTTCGCGATTCCCTGGCTGAATCCCGGCCTGCGCGATTTCGGAGACGTGGATGGCGATGGCAAGACGGAAGACCTCTCAACCGTCGAAGGGCGTGAAAAGGTCCTGGGCTGGTACATGGGTTCCGTCATCGAACAGATGAAGAAATATCCTGAGCTGGAGCTTTGGGGCTTCTACATGATGCGCGAAGGGTTGGGCGTCAAGGATATGGGAATTGCCAAACAGTATTGTCAGGCGATCCACCAACGCGGGGTCAAGGCGTTCTGGATTCCGTACTATATGGCTTCCGGTTGTGAGCATTGTTACGACGAATTGGGATTCGACGTGGTCATCATGCAAAGCAACTGGACATTTGGGACGCATCCGAATGGAGCCGGCGCGCGGCGGAATCGGTTGGTCAACGCAGCGGAATTCGCGCGAAACAACCGGATGGGGATTGAATTGGAGATCAATCCACCTCCGGGAGCAAACTGGCGGAGGATTTTCGAGCAAACCCTGGAAACGGGTACTCAAACGGGATTCCAAAAGGCGCCCAGCGCAACGTATTTTGGCACGGACTTCTACTGGGCGCAAAGCAAAGACCCGGCAGAGCAGGCACTCTACGCTCTTTGGATGGACTATCTTGCCGGGAAACCGATTCGGTTGCCCGCGTTGGGAAAATGGACGAGAAAAAACTCCCGCGACGGGTCGGCGGAAATCACATACACGTTGAACGATCCTGCGCCGGTTCAACTGGTTGATGTTTTCCTCAAAGAATCCCTGGACAATTTCTTCGCCGGAATGGTTGCTGTCGAATCCCGCCTGAACAAGAACGATGCGTGGAAGCCAGAGGCATGGGCGATGCGAAGCGCGTTCGATTCCAGCAAGCGCGGGAATCAGAACATCACCATGGAACTGCCCGGCGGGATCGTTGGGGAACTGAGGATTAAGATGAATCCCAACCCGGGCCGACGCGTCGGGAAAATCACGGGCATCGAGCCGGATCCGTTTGCGCCGGCGAAAATCCTGTCCAAGAGCTATCGGAAATCCTACACCACGTCGAAACGCTCCAGCGGGCCGAAGTATCCGGATGAGACGGGGCGAAAGCTGTTGGACGGGACAACGTCCGGCGGCTGGGGCAAATATGTCGGGTTCTGGCACACCGCGCGCACGAGTGTGGCGCTGGATTTCGGCGAGCTCGTGGAGTTTGACGAGGTCCGTATTCATTCGCTCGATCAGCCGGGCGCGGCTATTTATCCGCCGAACGCGGTTTCAGCGATCTACTCCAAGGGGCAGGGCGAGTTGCGTGTTTCCGGCTTCGGCGCGCCCCCGGAAGGGTACGAGGCGCGCGGTGATTTCCGGTACAATCCCGATGCGAAAACCACAACGCTGCATCTTGACCAGCCGGGGCGTGCGCGCAGCATGACCTTGATGTTCGAGCATTCCTCTTGGATGTTCCTTTCAGAGATTCAGCTGTTGCGTCACGGCCAGGTTCTGCCCAACGCGAAATTCGCGTATTCGCTTTCTCCGCAAATGGATCCCGGCAACGGGCCGGAAACCCAGCGGTATGGCGACGATGGGACCAAGTTGACTGACGGCTTCGCCAGTGTCGATAACCATGGCAACGTGGGGATGACAGGAGGCGGGCAGAAGTTTCGAATCGTCGTTGATTTGTGCGAGCCGACTCAGGTTCGCCGGGCAACCTGTTACATTGTCGATGGCGGCAACGGAGGCATTGTGATGCCGAAAGCCGCAACGGTTCGGTTGTCAGCTGACAACAAAAACTGGAGTGAACCGATTCCCATCCAGCTTCCCGCGCCGCAGAAGAGGGGCCACAACGTCTGCCTGCCAGTCACGGCAGACTGTCACGGCGCGACGGCGCGTTTCGTCGAGTTTGACCTGACACCTGCAGGTTGGGCTTTTGTCTCAGAAGTCGTTGTCGAGTAAGGCAGCCCCAACAGGAACGCGAGCCTGTGAGGAGCCGGTGTTTTGCGTTGACCGGCTGACGCACGAGCGTAGTCTCTGCGTGTTTGCAGAAAACAGGAAATGGATGCGCTGGCAGATAACGCCACAATGTCATGCCGGCTGCGCGCACCTTCTTTCCATCAAGGACGGCGGCACAATACCTTGTCAGCTATCATGAAGATAAGAACATACGGTGCAATGGTCCTGGTGTTCACATGGGCCTGGTGCTTGGAGACAGCCGCGGCTCCGAAGATAAAAAAAACTTCTGCGTCCAGCAGTTCAATCACACTGGAAGCCGAAGCGGCACAACTGAATTGTGACCGGGTGGAAGTCGTTGAGCAGGACACTTTTCCCAGCAAGCGGGGTGTTTCACTCAAGAACAACCTGACCACCAACGTGGGTTCTCCGGACAACAAACCCGATCTGGTTCTCAAGGCAAAAACTCCGCAAGCTGGACGATATTGGATACGCACGCATGCCGCCGTCGACGCCCATGGGACTGAGAAGATGCAGAAAGCGGCGAGCAAGAAGGCTTCGTTGCGTCTGATGGTTTCTGTCGATGGCAGCCGCCCAACCCAGCGCGTGGTTTTCGTTCCGTGGAGTTCACCCGGAAGCTGCGCTCAGGCTTTGGGCAAATTCGATTTCAACGGTCGGGAACAGGATGTGCGGATATGGCTTCCAGAGGGAGTGCGCCTCGATTATGTGCAGATCACTCCCTATTCTCCGCCGAAAGTGCCGGCCGCCGTCGCTGATTATCGGCCGCCGGTGGTGCCGCCAAAATCCCGGCCGCGCATCTGGGTCAATGAAGAGTCGTTGCCGAAAGTCCGTGCGAATCTCGATAAGGGCGAAAATGCCCCGCTCTGGGCACGAGTCCGGAAACACGCCTCGAAGCCTTTCCCGTTCACGGTCAAGCCGGACACGGAAATCGGTTACAACTCCGCATTGGAACAGGCTGCCGTAGCCAAGGCTTTTGTCCACCTCATGAACGGGGACAAGACGCGCGGTTCTGAAGCGGTGGGGCTGGTTCGCAAATATCTTTCGGCGGTCACGTTCGACAACCTCCTCGACATCACACGTGAGATCGGCCGGGCGATCTACACGGGCGCGCTGGTCTATGACTGGTGCTACGACATCATGACACCGGAGGACAGGGACGATATCCGCGAGAACCTGATGCGGCTTGCCGATGATATGGAGACTGGTTGGCCGCCTTTCCGTCAAACCATCGTCAATGGTCACGGCAATGAAGCACAGATCAACCGTGACCTGTTTTGCATGGCCATCGCGCTCTATGACGAGGACCCGGTGCCTTACCGCTATTGCTCGTACCGGATACTGGAAGAGTTGGTGCCTATGCGCAAGTTTGAGTACCAGTCGCCCCGCCACAATCAAGGAATCAGCTACGGTCCACATCGTTTTTCCTGGGACTTGCACGCTGCCTGGCTCTTTCGCCGCATGACAGGGAAACCGGTCTTCGACGACAATATCGCAGGCGTTTACAAGTTCTGGTTGTATATGCGTCTTCCCAACGGACAAATGCTCCGTGATGGGGACGGGTTCTCCGATGGCAGGTATGCGAACCTCGGCCTCACACCGTTGTTCATCTACGCCCACAACAACGATCCGATGATCAAGGGCGACTTCGAACGTCAGGGGGGGCTGTCCGGCGATTCGATCCTGCTTTTGCTCCTGAACGATCCTGATCTGAAGGTCGAGAAGAGTCTCGCTTCGCTGCCGCTGACAATTGATTTCGGCCCGATTCTGGGATCGATGATCGCTAGGACTGGCTGGAACCTCGGCACGAATATCGCTGACGTGGTGGTCGAGATGAAAGGCGGCGGCTATCATTTCGGCAATCATCAGCATTCCGATGCCGGCAGCTTCCAAATCTATTACCGCGGGTTGCAGGCTGGAGACCTGGGTCAGTATCACTTCTATGGCACGCCATACGATGCCAACTTCAACAAGCGTTCGATCTCGCACAGCATGATGCTGGCGGTTGATCCAGATGAGAAATTCAACATTCCATCCAACGACGGTGGCACACGCAACGTCCGGTCGTGTCCCACGACGCCGGAACAAGCGGTCAAGGACCCGATGTTCGCCAACGGCAAGGTGGTATCGGCCAGCTTCGGGCCGGTGAAACAACGGCCGTTCTTCAGCTATTTCTCCGTGGACTTGAAGTCGGCCTACAGCGGCAAGATTCAGGATTATGTGAGGACTTTCTGTTTCCTCAATCTCAACAACGAACGGACTCCGGCGGCGCTCATCGTGCTCGACAACATGACCACAGCCAAGCCGGAGTCTAAGAAGTATTGGCAGCTCAATACATTGAACCCGCCGGAGAAAACCACCGATGGAGTGATTTTGAGAAATCACGATCTTGGATTGAGTGGCAAAGTCAGCGTTCGGATGTTGCGTCCGAAACCAGATGAACGACAGATGGAAATACTGAGCGGCAAGGATGCCAACAGCGTGTTCGGGCAGATGTTCAGGCCACCCGATGCCGCGAGGCCGGAAAGCAATGGTCACCGGGTCATGTTTTCGCCCAGCAAGGGGCAGGCCAACGATGTCTTCTTGACCGTCATGCAAATGGCCGATGATTCCGTGCCGGAATTGCCTGTAAAACTGGCCGAAACTCCAGTGCTGTTTACGTTGGCGCTTGCCGACCGGGTGGTCGTCTTGAGCAGGACCGGCAAACTTATCGAGCAGTCGTTTCAGGTGAATGTCCCATCAGGCCGGGATCGTCAACTGTTGCTTGCGGGTCTGGCGGCAGGCAACTGGAGCATCCGCAGTCAGGACGGCAAGGTGCGGTTCAACGCCCGAGTTGAAGCCGGGAAGAATACGTCATTCTTCGTCGTGCCCGGTGGCAAATACACGGTTCAACCAGAGGCGATAGCCGGCGCGCCTGAGTTTCAGGCTGCGCCAGATTGCATGCCTGCTTTGGCCGCGCCTGTCAGCGCGCAGACACCGGCAGCCTCTTCGGCGAAGTGATGCCGCACAACCAGAATTTTGTGAGCGCACATTCTTTCCAGCGGGCACAGCGAGGTGCCCTTGATGAACGTCAACAGGAGAACGAACATGGCTATTAACAAAACAACCCGGCATTCCCATCAACTTTCCCGCCGTGATTTCATTGTCGCGGCAGGCGCCTCCGTGCTCACAGCCGCACAAGCGCAATCGTCTGAAGGATCGAAGAGCAAGAATAGCATTGTTGTTCGTGTCGACGCGGGTCCTGTGAATCGGCTGAACGAACTTGTTTCCTTTCCCGTAGATCCAAAAGCGCGGTTCAGCAACTGGACGGCAGGCACATCCAGGCTGGCACTGTCCCGGTTGAATGAGCGCGGCGAAGTCGTGTCGGATGTCCCCTGCCAGTTTGAGCCGGAGACCCGCCAACTGTCGTGGCTGACGGGTCATTTGCAGAAAGGGGAATCGGCGCAGTATGGAATTTGTTGCAGCAGCAAAGCGCCCGCGCAATCCAAACGGTATCGCATAGGACAGAAACCGGCGCACCTGATGATCAATGTGGATGACGCG
>Ga0265297_10011884_pt1 | contig 10572 bp, 7 predicted proteins | sample Munlanlwell13791_FD_192502 | JGI IMG/M metagenome (GOLD analysis project Ga0265297, IMG submission 192502) | Leachate microbial communities from a municipal landfill in Southern Ontario, Canada - Leachate well 137-91 | ecosystem: Engineered > Solid waste > Landfill > Unclassified | place...
TGATGGTGCCGTGAAACTCTATGGCGCAGGTACCGCAGCAGCTCCTGGTGCATTGCTGCAATCCACTGATTTTACCATCTCGGGCGCTGGGTTAAAAACCCTGGTGTTGTCGACCCCGGTGCACATCACAGGAACTGAAGATATCTGGGTCTCTATCGAATGGGAGCAGCTTGCTGCTGGCTATCCGTTTGGTATTGATGCAGGTCCGCAAATTGATGCGAAAGGCGGGTTCCTCTACTACAGCGGTGCTTGGTACGAACTCCAAGACCTCGGACTGGATTACAACTGGGTCCTTGAAGCAAAAGTTGAAGGCGCAGCACTTGCTCATGATACCGGTGTCACCAGTATCATTACACCAGCAAGCGGCATCGCCACTGGCGCGGTCGCACCACAAGTGACCGTGAAGAACTTTGGTGCGAACGATGAGACCAATGTGCCGGTTGACATGGCGATCACCCGATATGGAACACCAGTATCCATCTGGGATGATGGGTTTGAAACGTTCACCCCGGGTGGTTATGTGTTACCCGCAGGCTGGACGATTGAAACCACGAACCCAACAGGAACCTGGTATATGTATTCGTCAAGCACAACCTATTCTGCATCAACCTATCCACGGGTTCAGGAAGCCACGAGTGATGGGAACGCTCAGGATGAATCCTTGATCAGTCCCACCATCGACTGTTCGGCGTTAACCACCGTGAATCTCATGTTCACCAAGTACTATTATCACTACACTGGTGATGTCGGTAGTTTCACGGTGTATGGGAGTAACGATAATGGTGCAACCTGGCCGTACACGCTTGCGACGTACACCGCAACCTCAAGCGTCGCGGAGAACATCGACATCAGCACGTGGGCTGCGGGACAAAACGATGTGAAGATAAAATTCCGGTTCCAAAGCGCTGCGGATGCTGGCTTGAACTCGTATCTGTACTTTGATAACTTCTGGGTGGGCCACAACATAGTACCTGCATGGGGTCCTCTTGGGGACAACCCGCCTGCTGGCTGGACGATTTCCAACTCCCCGACAAATCCATCACCATGGACCAATAACTTCTGGCACCGATATACCTCACTATATACGAGCTATGACAGTATGTATTACCCTGCTCGCGTCTATTACACCAGCCCCTACGAAGACGTGAACGTCTCGCTGATTACGCCAAGCATCGACTGCAGTGCGCTTTCCACCGTCAACCTCTATGCAAATGGGTACTTCTACTACTATGCATCGTACCCTGGCCGAGGATATATCGAGGTCAGCACCGATGGTGGCTCCACCTGGACGGATACCGGAGCGTTGACGACTTCAACCAGATATTTCTATGAATATGATGTGTCTGGTATCTACGGGAACAATGTCGACATCACCTCCTGGGCTGCGGGACAGTCCAATGTGAAGATCCGGTTCCGATACGAACACACCGCAGCAGAAACAAGTCGATACTGGTACCTTGGCAACGTCCGTGTCGGGTCTGACAGGAACAATATCATCTTCCGCGACTCGTTCAACGGCGTGCAAGCCTACAGCACCAACTTCAAGATATGGAGTCCGGATGTCTGGACGAACTGGGATTGGAACGTAGTCACTGGGACAAGCACAGGAAACAAATGGATGAACGTCATTAGTGGGACATCCCCAACCTGTACACCTCCGGAAGGAGCCCGCATGGCGGAATACAACGCTTATTCAGCAAGCAGCGGAAACCAAGCCCGGATCTACACAGATGGGATTAACGTCGCTGCAGCCAATGCGCTCAAAGTGAGCTTCCAGATGTTCCATGACAGTGTCACCTATCAAACCACGCCAGATCAAATCGAGGTTCAAGCCTCTGTTGATAATGGAGCAACCTGGACAACGGTGAGTGACCCGTTCTACCGATCCTGCACCTTACAAGGATTACCTTTAGCGGACGGATGGCAAACCTGGATTGTGGACCTTACTGATTACGCGGATGAAACCAATCTGCGCATCGGATTCCTCGCAACCAGCGCCTATGGATACAACATGTTCATCGATGATGTCGAAGTCTTTGACCCCGGTCTTATTACCGATTATTCACAAACCGCCTACTGCGATGTCGCTGCTGGTCAAACCGTGACCGTCACCTTCCCCGCATGGACTCCGTTCGGCTGGCAAAACCCGGCGTATGAAAATTCAGATATCACCTTTGATGTCGCGGCAGAAACAGATCTCACTGGAGATTTGGATCCATCAAATGATGGAGAAGTCGCAGCAGTTACCCTGCACTTCCCGTACTTACATGATCTCCAAGCACTGAGCATCGAATCACCAATCACCAGCGGACCGGCAGAAACCCAAGAGGTCAAAGCGACCATTATGAACATGGGTCAATACCCGGAGAGGAATTTCTTCGTCCCCGTATCAATTGGTGCGAAGATTTACTCGACCGATGGCTACTTCAACAACTTTGAGGCAAACGACGGTGGCTTTGTCCAGAGCGGAAATCAATGGGAGTGGGGAGCACCCACCACAGGACCTGGCGCTGCATACTCAGGGACAAAACTCTGGGCAACGAAACTGGCTGGGAACTACGTCGCTGGACTTGCAACCCTGACCACGGATGCAATCTCCGTACCTATCGGTGGCGATCTGACCTACTGGCACTGGTACGACTTTGAGGCATCCTACGATGGGTACAACGTCAAAATAGCGACCTCACCATACACCACCTGGACGCTCATGACACCGGTCGGTGGCTACACGGGAACCGCGAACAGCGCAAACCCACTCTACCCACAACCAATCTGGTCTGGTCATGTGCAGAAGTTCTGGGAATACGAGACCTTTGACCTGGCAGCCTACGAAGGACAGACCGTGAAATTCCGCTTCGATATGGGTGCAGATAGCTCGGTCTTCTACCCCGGAGTCTACTTCGATGACATGCTTGTCGGTACCTTAACCGTCACCATTGATCCCGAGTACGATGAAAGCGCAGCGGTCGCCAGCTGGCTGTACCCCGGAGAGACCATACAGCTCATCTACCCCGACTGGACTCCTGAGAACCTGGCCATTGGTACGTCAGGTGCCATCGAATACGGTGTGCAACTCAACGTCACCATCCCAGCGGATACCAACGCGGCAAACAATGTCCTCACCGAAGATCTCGTCCTGGACTACTGGCATGATATCGGCATTAAATCCATCGTGTCACCGTCAGCAGCAAAAGGAGGCCGCGACGTCTTATTCCACCAAAGACCCTTCACACCCACAGAATCCTGGACGTTCCGCACAAGCGCAAGCACCTACCTCTGTCAAGACAACTTCTGGGACCTCACCGCACCGATTGGCAACATCGAATTCTACGGGCTCTGCCTGATTTACAGTGCCGGATGGACCCCAGGAAATGCGAACACGTTGCCTTTCGAAGTGAAGTTCTACGAAGCAGGCTCAACACCGGGCGCGGTTGTCGCAACCTTCCCACTCGCAGCAAGCACACCTGTGAACACCGGACAATCCTACAGTGGCTTTACGATGTATAAGTGGACCTATGATCTGCCCACGGCTGTTCCTCTAGCCGCTGGTTGGATGTCAATCCAGTCCACCACCGCACCGGATGGCGCCTGGCTGCTCTGGGCTGGTTCACCCGAAGGTGACCTCCTGATGTATCAACAGGGAGCAACCACACCGCAAATCGCCGGGGACAGTGCATTTAACCTCAGCGGAACCGCATCACCAACCCCACCAGTGCAACTCTATCTCGCACCAGGTGTCCAATCCATCTCCAACATCGTCACCAATCTTGGTGTCTTTGTTGAAACGGGACTCACCTGTTACGCAGAGATCTGGGAATACATCAGCAGCGAAAACGGAACACTCGTCATGAGCGATGAAGTCACGGGCATCACCCTTGACCCAATGGGCGACGAAGAAACACTCACCTTCGATAGCTACGACTTCCAAGACGAGGGAGTGTTCGGGTTGAAATTCAACTTCCCACTCGCAAGCGATGACATCCCAACCAACAACGTCAAGACACTGGGTATCGGGATTGACAATACCGCACCGATCTCCACGCATGCGATCAGCCCGGCAGCACCCAACGGTCAGAACGGCTGGTATATCAGCAACCCCACGATCACCTTGACCGCCACCGATCCTGAAGTCAACGGTGTCGCATCCAAAGTCGACAAGATCGAATACCGTATCGCAGGCGGCTCATGGATGACCTACACCGCACCCTTCCAGATCACGGTCGAAGGCGCAGCAGTCGTCGTGGAATACAGAGCGGTTGACAAGGTCGGCAACATCGAAGACACCAACGCCATGCCTGCCTTGAAGATCGACAAGACCATCCCGACGATCCTGTTGGACTACACGTGGGAAAAGATTGGCACCGGCAAATACGCTATCATCGTGACCGCAACCTGTAACGACGTCTTGGCCGGCATGGGCAAAGTCGAGTTCTACTACAATCAAGAACTGCAGGAGACCGTCACGGGAGCTGGACCAGAATTTGTCTGGACCTATCAATGGGCTCCTCTGCCGAAGGTCACCGTCAAAGCAATCGCGTATGATAACGCTGGATGGACCAACTTCGCAGAGATCTACGACCCCGTGAGCACCTCGGCCCAAAGCCAGACCACCACCCTGCTGACACAACCACTGGTGAAATAGACACACAACACAAAAGGGTGATTTTCACCCTTTTCTCCTATTTTTTTATTTCGTTGTGTCATCAATTTTTTTAGCACCACTTTGATTTTAGAAACGAGAAAACAACCTCACGAGGAGAACACCCAAGACATCTACATTCAACCAAAAATGAATGAAGAGTTAAGGGGAAAGAGCGATCGAGCTTTTTCCTTCGATGAAATAAAGGCAAAAACCACGCCGTTGCACATCAATAAGCTTATGCCATTACATAATGTCATGAAGCACATAAAAACCTATTACATTATGCAGGTAAGTATGTATCCATAAACTATAAAAAAACACAAGGCATGTGTTTGCTCAAAGAACTGGATGGTGTTCGTGGATGGGATATGGTGAATACAAGACTAAGGTAAAACTTGATTATATTCAAGATTTTGAAATGATGTTCGAACGGATGAAGGTCGATCGTCCGAGAGAAGCAGCGACGTATTATACGATCCTGATCATCGATTGTCCGAAGGAGTTTTCTGAGTTTCTGAAAATAGCGGAGGAACTGACGAATATTACGAGGCGACCCTTGGAAACAGGGAGGAATTCCTTGTTGAAGAACGGGTTGATTGCTGAGGTGTTGTTCTCCGCGCATTCCGAGGAGGATTTCGGAAGGGAAAGCTATCTGCCTGTTCATCCGAAGGTCATCTGGGAGGATATCAAGGACGATTTGAGAACCGTGGTCGCACCCGATACCTTAACTGCGATGCAGAATAGGCAGAATGAGTATGCAACCTCCTATAATGAGCATTTCAAGACGTATGGAATAAAAATCAAACGTGATGGGAACGTGACACTTCGGTACAGCGGGAAATGGATCCTGTATAATATCCTGAACAACTGTCTAGAGAAGAAGAATAATCTACGGATGCAAATCGGTGGAGAGCGGTTCTTCGACGAACCCTTTCTTCGCTATTTCAAGAAGTTTTTAGCGTTAAACACCAAAGTCGAGCTTTTGATCGACTCGGAGACCAACATCGATATCGCAAAACAGTTGAAGAACGCATATGGGGATAATTTGGATATCCGGTATTTCTCTGAGAACACCTCCGGGACGATGCGGAATTATGTCTACGGGAAGGAACTGGCGGTGAACGGGATAAAGATCCTTGCGGAGGAAGGCTCAGAGCCCTGCTATGTGGGGACCGCATATGTGAATCTTGAGGATATCGAGCTTCTGAATGGGAAATTTGAAAACCTCTGGAGCCTTGCTAAGAAACTCCCTGAAAAAATCCCTGGGAAAGAAAATTAGGTGTTCCTCTTTTTTTCCTTCTTTTTCTGTTTTTTTTTAAAAAAAGGAGGATATTAAGTATTCTTCTGAAGAGGGCATATCCTGGTTTTGGTGGAGTAAGCCGTCTTTTTCCTTTGTCACATTCTCTGTTTGTGTTCTCCCTGGTAATGTGATCTCTTTTTTTATAACCTATGGGATTCTTCCGTTCTGGTATTCTTCGTCTCACTTGTTTCTAGGAGGAATTGCACTGAAAGGGTGTGGTAAATTTTCACTCTGGTATTTGTCCACCATATCTTTAAATAGAAATATTGTGAAATCGTAACATGCTAATATGTATCAAATAAAGGTGATAGGAGAGAAACCATGCCTAAGATAAACGTCATCTATGAATTGGACCCAAGCTATATGAATGAAGAGAATCCAGAGTATAAAATAAAAGTTCCCAACGACAAAGGAAAAAATGTGAAGGTCTCCGATAAAGTCTTCGATCTCATGCTCGATGAAGGATTACTCCGCAAAACAGACGATGGATACGTCTTTGTCGGAAAATACGAAGACTTATACGGCAAAAAAAAGAAAAAAACTCCCAGTTAAGTGCATTCCCAGCGAAGGAGGGTCTGCGTCCCTTTTCGAGCATCACCTCTTCTTGTGTCCCAGGCCCTCCCTTCTCCAACTCTTCTTTTCCATCGGCAGGAAAATCTTATACCACCCCAGTAAATTCTCTTTCTGGAGCCACGAATGAAAAAACCAGAGCATCGGTTCCATAAACGAACCGACGGAGAGTTAACTGACTTCATCAAGAAATTAGAACTACAAGCAGTAGAGACCGCAGAAGAACGCCTCCCCTTATACCTCACAGTCGGGATTAAAGATGCCGGGCTGATCCTGGACGTCGGATGCGGCTCCGGGTTCGTCACCCGAGACATCGCACGGCTGACAAAAGGCACGGTCGTCGCAATCGACGGATCTGATTCCCTTCTCACGGTCGCACATCGGATTCTCAGTAATTATACCAACGTGACGCTCTGCAGGGGTGACGCCCAGCAGTTATGCTTCCCGGATAACACCTTTGATTTAGTCACCTGTAACCTCCTGCTAATGTGGGCGGATGACCCGCAACTGGTTGTCAACGAAATGGCCCGGGTTACCAAACCAAGCGGGAAGATCCTTGCCTCCCTCGAGCCTGACTACGGAGGGAAGATCCACTGGCCGGAGAACAGCAAAGTCGATCCTTTGTTTGCAGGAGAAGCCATTAGAAAAAAAGGAGGCGACCCGCATATCGGACGCAAACTACGAAAACTCTTCATCACCGCGGGACTTGAGACTATTATCGGCATCGGGAACAACAGGATCTGGTCCTGCGAAGAAGATAAACAATACTATCTTCACTCACGGGATTTCTACATCAAGATCTTGAAGGATGCAAGCATGACGGAAAAAGAAATCGATCATTGGGAATATGAGTTCCTCAAATCCCTGGATGAAGGGGTGCAACTCAACTTCTTCCCCCAGTTCTATGCGATTGGTACAAAACAAAAATCATAAGATGAATTCTAATATCTCTGAGGTGGAAACGATGGCTGCAACAATTGTCAATGGTAAAAAGATAGCACAAGAGATTCGAAGGAACATAACCAAAGACCTCCAACATTTCACGAAGACCTATGGGATAGAACCTCGGATCACCAGCATCCTTGTTGGAAACGACCCTTCTTCAGAGCTGTATCTGAAGTTACGGACGAACGCCTGCAACGAGGTCGGCATCACCTCAGCCACTCTGCAGTTTGAAGAAAAAGTCTCAGAGAGAACCATCCTTCAGACCATACAGCACCTGAATAACGACCCCTTGGTTCATGGGGTTTTCATCCAATACCCGGTCCCCCCGCATCTGTCAGCATCCCTGCTGATGCGAAGCGTGGATCCCAAAAAAGACGTGGAGGGGTTTCACCCGCAGAACCTCGGGAGAACCATGATTGGTGAGGAGGACCTCGTCCCCTGCACGCCGCTCTCTGTTCTCACCATCCTTCAACATGAACAGGTTGCACTCCAAGGCAAAGACGTGGTAATCGTGAACCATAGCAACATTGTTGGAAAACCGCTTGCCGCACTTCTGCTGAATCGTAACGCGACGGTTGCTATCTGCCATGTCTATACACAGAACCTCCTGGACTATACCTCAAAAGCAGATATTCTGATCACAGGAGCAGGGGTGCCCAGGCTCATCACCAAGGACCATGTCAAACAGAAGGCGATTGTGGTGGATGTCGGCATCATACAAACCAAAAACGGAATCTGTGGTGATGTAGACTTTGAGTCAGTACAGCAGAAAGCTGCCGTACTGACACCAGTCCCAGGTGGTGTGGGTCCGGTGACGATTGCTTGTGCATTGTCTAATATGATGAGAACCTATCACAACTGCGTCGAGAAGAAATAACATGATCTATTTACATTGAACGGTTGTATGAATCTCGTTCGTCATTCATCTAGGAACAGTAATCTGGGTTGATATCCAATCTATAGGTTTTTAAAGAAGAAAATGTTATGAAATAATAAGGGGGAGGTAAAAAAATGGTGTTAGGGAGAAGAAGACGAGTCGCACGCAGAAAACAACGAAGAGCAAATCGAAAAGAACGAAGAGAAACTCGGAAAGAGCGAAGAAAAAAACTCTTATAAAAGTATTACAACACCGGTTAAGAAAAACATTCTTTAAAAACCTGAATTCCATATCTTTATCAAGCAAGATCGATTTACGAAACAAAAAAAAAGGATAGGAGGTCTTCAAGGATGAGTAAGAAAGAAATAAAAACAAAAATGAAAAAGATCATAGACAATCCCATTGGAAGCCTTGAAAAAGGTACGAAAAAGAGCTGGGAGTCTGTTAAAGAATTTGGAAAAGAAATCAATGACAAACCGGCAGAACACATTGAAAAAGGCGTGAAAAAAGGCTGGGAGTCGGTCAAAGAATTTGGCAAAGAGGTAAAAGACTCCGTGACAACCAAGACAAAAAAAGAAAGAAAAAAATAACTCAAGCGATATCGCCCAGACCGATATTATTTCAAAGCGTCTCTTACGCATATACAAGACTTGAATCAACGATTCCAAAGACCGTATGAATACTTCTGATTTATAAGATAGATTTTTAAGGAAAGGGGAGTTAACAACTCTTACTTCTTCGGGAGCTCGAAAGGGTTATGGCAAAAAGTACTAAAGATCAGATGGAACAGGATGAAAAAAGAATACTTTCTGAACTGATGAAAAACTCAAGAGAACACATCGAAACGATTGCAAAAAACTGTGGCTTTTCAAGACAAAAAACGTTAAGAATCATCAAGCAGCTTGAAAAAGAACAAAAAATCTGGGGATATTCAATTGTTATCGATAATCAAAAGCAGAAGCTTCAAAAATTTATGTTGTTTATCAAGCGTACACACATTATGCATGATCAAAAAGACATCGACGAAATTGTGAAACATCTGATGAGTCAGATAAAAAAAGATTTAGGAATCACCATGATAAGTTCTTACCATATTTTTGGTGAATACGATTGGGTGATGCTCTTTTCTGCTCCTAGTATCATACATGCGAGAAAATTTACAGAAACCATCATGCAGAAATTTCCCGAGAGACAATCCATCCATATCAGCCAGATACTATTTACAGTAAGGGAGAATTACATTCAAAACCCAAATATAATAAAAATGAAGGAATTCATATAATACTTGGTCACCGGATCTCTGATGTGAATACTTCAGATAATCATTCCGTAATATGAGAAAGGATAACCATGGGAATATCAAAAAAACGCTGCCTGTCATTTATCAGTAACTACATTCTAGCGATACGGATATGTTTTTAAGGAAACACCCGTTTTATTCTCCTCACCGGACGTGAAGAAAATGAAACCAGGATTAATCATCACCGCAACCTGTCTGTTTCTTATTGGATTAGGGATGATAGCAGTACGGATATTTCTGTCTAATACAATCCCTGATTTTGGACTGGGAAAGAATATCGATATCGTCTGTATTTTTATTCCAGCGATCTGTATCATTTTTGGAATCGTGCTCTTTATCCTTGGTATAAAAGCGATGGATTTGCGTATTCAACAGGAGCCGGTGATACAAAAATATGATTCCACCAATGAAGCCTTACAAACGTTGGATGCACGGTTCGCAAAAGGGGAGATAACAAAGGAACAATACAATGAAATGAAAAAAGAACTGAAAAAATAAGTAAAATACATGATTTAATGTTCTCGGGACCACCCTATACCTAGGCTATTGTTCTTCCTTATGAACGAGGGAGTGATTTTTCAGGGCTTAATTGGTAAGGAGATCGACGCTAGAAAGAACGATGAAAAAGAAGAAAAAAGAGAAAAAAAAGAAAGATGATTTTGTTCTCGAGTTACTGGATTTTTACATTCGAGAAGAAAATCTTTGCAGTACTGGTTTTCGTTGCACTTATCCCCTCATCACAGGTGACATCCATTTGGATGGACGGTATCGGCTTCAGAAGCCCCAGACCGATTCCTTTTGGCTTACAGAGGATGCTGACCGTCTGACCAACACCAAGCGTCGCTTGATTTCCTGTGAATTCCTTTGGTATAATGAACAAACCACCCGTGATTCCAATGTTGCAGTCCACGTTGGTCGCTGCTGCTTCACCGACATTG
>Ga0265297_10011885_pt1 | contig 10571 bp, 10 predicted proteins | sample Munlanlwell13791_FD_192502 | JGI IMG/M metagenome (GOLD analysis project Ga0265297, IMG submission 192502) | Leachate microbial communities from a municipal landfill in Southern Ontario, Canada - Leachate well 137-91 | ecosystem: Engineered > Solid waste > Landfill > Unclassified | place...
TGCGGAAGAAGAGTGTGATTGGGGAAGAGAGCCGGAAGAAGAGACCGGCTCCGTAATTGTGTGCTTCCGGGATTGGCAACTGAACGAGGCGGTGCTGCACGTGCTCGTGGCTGACCGGGGCGGCAGTTCATTTGTAGCAGAGCTGTCAGCGAGTAAAGAATGGCATTTCACCGACAACGCAGGCAAACCCCAGATCCTGACCAACCATGCGCTCTTCAAATACCCGGACACCAGCGCATTTCCCCCGGTCCCGGCAACGGATGAGTATGATAGTTGCAACCGCTACCGGAGGCTGGATAGTTATGCATTCCCCTCAGCTTAAGAGCTACTGCCCCCAATCCAACCCCCCAACCACAATTTTCTGCAAGTCCGTGACCATTATTGAAATGCTGGATTGTTCCAAAAACCGGATCAAGAGGTTGGTTTTTTTGAACACACGGTCTCAAATGATTCGTTCACCCATTCTGGATTTTGTATAAATGCAAGACTATCAACCGAACTTCCGGTATATGGGAAAACCAAACAGGTGGAAGTAAAAATAACACCAAATAGATGTCATTTGATGAAACTACACACAAAGCTACCGCTAATAAAAACCCCGCATATTTTCGCCATTCTGGGGACTAATGACTAAATATTTAGAATTTTCGAGCGAGTCTACGCCGTAGTCACAATTCGTTTCGCCTACGATCGCAAAGTCCGAAATAAAAGTTCAATTCGTTCGCTCAGATCATACGAACAGAAGATCTCGTCATGGAAAAGTTTGAAGAAAATTGCCAGGTTTTCAACCAAAACCATCGACCACATTTTTAGCGAGAATTTTTCTCGTTCAGATTCGGTCTCTTCCGATAAAACCATTTTTTTTGAACAACTGACAGCTAATCGTCATTCGGATTAACGCAGTATACACATTGACCTTGACGACCGGATCACGCGAAGAACGGAGTTTACCCAGTTCAAAATCGCTCTTCAACTCCTTGCAGGCTAAGTCACAACTAGAAAATGGGGTGGTTGCTTATAAACTCCGGAATAAAATATCCGCAAATTGAGGTTGTTTTATTGCGTTCATGAGGTTATGATTTAAAATGACGTGAGATGTAATTCAATATTTCGCGTTTTCCCCGTAATTCTCTTGTTTCAGGACCGGTTCGAACATAAAACATCTCATCTTTCCCAAAGATTAAAAAAATAGGCTTATCTGAGTTTTTTACCTTAATCCAGCAAACCGTTTTTCTCTGGATTTTTTTAAACTCAATTGAGATAAATTTCGAGAAATGAGGAAAGAAATCATTTTCGAAAAATGGTTTTAAGATCGAATCAATTACCATTCGCTGATACCCATCGGCGCAGGGATCTTCAAGATACGCATAATCTCGCTCGATGCCAACGATATAATCATTCTGATTATCGTTTTTGTTTTCAAAGATCCCGATAACGAGATTTCCACCATCGGTATTCAGAAATGCTGCAATAGTCTTTGCAATAATGAATTTGGAGACTTTCGCTCCATATTTCATTTCATCGTTTGAAGGAGGTTTTTCCCGGACAGGCTTTGAAGGATCAAGACTCCACAACGCTCTTGCTTTAAACTCAACCGTTTCCTTCTCCCCGCCGGCTAATAATTTAATGAATTCGTTATCATCAATCGGTTTTTTTCTTTCGAACTGCTTTTTTTCTGTAGTAAAAATATGATCCTCGTTCCAGTTATCGGGTTTGATTTCCATCAATTTTTGGGGAGTTGATAAAAGCAAATGATCTCGAATGTACACTCCGAAAAAGTCGAGTGCCGCATCCCCCTTGCCCCACTTATGATATCCGTGTAAGATTTCAGATCCGGTTTTATTGCTGATTAGAGGCCAGTTCAAACATTCATGATATGCCAATGTTGAACAGTAGGTGAAATCAAAAATCCGTTTGATTTTATGTTTGTTGATATAATCTATCAGCAGTTCAGAGATCTGATTTTCCTGAGTCCATTTTTCATATGTCAGATTATAATCACCAAACTGGCAGCTGTAAAATTGAATTGGCTCAAATGGCATCAAGAGGCCATACGCGGCAGATAATATGAGAAAATGATGGGGTGATTGAAGCAAAAAGTCTTTTCCGCGTTCCCCCATTGCGCCATAAACACCTCCCGACAAGCGGGACACTGCAGGAAGATATCGTGTATTATCATCACTACCAAAAAAATCTTTTCCGTTTAATAGGGATTTATTGATAAATAATTCATCATCATCATCAGGCCATCGAACTTTATTTTCCTTAAGCAACTGAAAAATTTCTGCCCGGGTTTTTACTAAATTTTGACCCGCCTTTTCTTCAATTCCTGAAAATCTGAAACTATCATCAGAATTATATTCCAGTGATTCATTTTCTTTTGATTTATGGTTTGTATCAACTGTGAGAATAAGAACCGGACTTGTTGGATTATAAATTCTGGCCATATTTATGTTAAGAATGCTTTTTCTCAAATAACAATTTTACGTTCTGTTAAAAAATCACTGTATTTCCGGTCTCCCGGAAAAAATAAAGTCCCCTTCTCGTTCGGAACGTTAGATAATGATCGTCGCGGACTTCTTGTCCTTCTCATCATCGAAATCCGTGATGATGACTTCGGTGGAGAGCACAAGTCCGGCGATGGAACTCGCGTTCTGGAGCCCGATCCTGACCACCTTTGCCGGATCGATGACCCCGTTCTCAGTCAAATTCTGGTAGGTGCCGGTCTTGGCATTGTAGCCAAACAGGGGATCGCGCTCGGGCTTGATCCTTGCAATCACCTCAGCTCCCTCCACACCGGCATTCTTTGCGATCTGGCGGAGCGGTTCCTCCAGTGCCCGCCGGACAATGGACACGCCCACCATGCGGTCATCGGGGAAGTTCAGGGTCGCAAGTGCATCGATTGCGCGGAACAGGGTGATCCCACCGCCCGCGACCACGCCCTCCTCCACCGCCGCTTTTGTCGCGTTGAGCGCATCATCGAACCGCATCTTCTTCTCTTTTAACTCGGTCTCGGTGGCAGCGCCGACCTTGATAACCGCAACCCCGCCGCTCAGGTTTCCCAGCCGCTTCTTTAATTCCTCTTTCTTGTAGTCAGAATCTGCGATATTGATCTGGGACTGGATCAGGGTCTGCCGGTCGTCCACGGATCTCCGGTCACCTTTGCCGCCCACAAGAAGCGTCTTCTCGCTGTCAACCCGGACGGTATGGGCAGAGCCAAGCACCTGCTTGGTCACGTTCTCGAGTTTCATGCCACGGTCTTCCGAGATGACCGTGCTTCCGGTGATCACCGCAATATCATCCAGGAGGGCTTTCCGGTCGTCCCCATAACCGGGCGCCTTCACGGCACAGACCTTGAGCGCCCCACGGATGATGTTTAAGAAAAGCGCTGCCTGGGCTTCCCCGTCCACATCCTCCGCGATGATCAGGAGAGGTCTTCCTTCCTGCGCGACCAGTTCAAGGATCGGGACGATCTGCTTGATGGAGGAGATCTTCCGGTCAGTCAGGAGGATATAGGGGTCTTCGTATTCACAGACCATCTTCTCCTGGTCGGTCACCATGTAGGGCGAGATGAAGCCCCGGTCGAACTGCATCCCCTTGACCACGTCAAGACTGGTGTCGAGGCTCTTTGCGTCCTCAACGCTGATGAGCCCGCCGTAGCCCACCTTCTCCATCGCGTCGGAGATGAGCCTCCCGATCTCTTCATCATTGTTTGCCGAGATCGTCGCGACCTGGATGATCTTCTCGCGGTCCTTGACCGGGCTGCTCATCGCCTTGATATACGCGACAACCGCAGCAGTCGCGGCATCGATCCCGCGCTTGATCTCGATCGGGTTTGCACCGGACGTGATATTTTTTAACCCTTCCGTGATGATCGCCTGTGCAAGAAGCGTCGCGGTGGTCGTGCCGTCGCCGGTCAGGTCCTGGGTCTTCTGGGCAACTTCCTTTACGAGTTTTGCACCCATGTTCTCGAACTTGTCGTGGAGCGAGATCTCCTTTGCAATCGTCACGCCATCGTTTGTTACGATGGGGTTGGTTGGCTTGTCGATCACGACATACCGTCCTTTCGGACCGAGCGTGATCTTCACGGTATCGGCGACCTTGTTCACACCGGTCAGGAGCGATTTTCTTGCTTCTTCGTCAAACATCAGTTGTTTCGATGACGCCATATGCCTTCACCTCACTCAATTTTTGCGAGCACGTCCTTAAACGGGACGAACACGTAGTTCTCATCTTCAATCTCGACTTTATCGGCGCTGTAACCCCCGTAGATCACACGGTCGCCGGTCTTCAGCGGAAGGGTAGTGCCGTCATCGCGGGCTCCGACCGAGATGACCGTCCCCTCTTTCTTCTTCTCCTGCGCCGTCTCCGGGATGTAGATGCCGCTCTTTGTCTTCTCTTCAGCCTGTGCCGGTTTGATCAGCACGCGTTCACCAATAGGAACAATTTTCATCGTACGTCAGGCTCCTTGTGTCTGATTCTGCTACAGTGATAGGCAGGAAAAATATTTAAAATTTATTTCGATAACATCGAGTTCATTTCGATTATTTCCAATACATTTAAAATAAACCGGGTCACACCATTGATCCGGGAGTGTCTTTTTGTATGATCGGGCAGATCTTCCTCAAACATATCGAACGCCCGTTGAAACCGGATACCGACCGGGAGATCTGCTGGTTCTGTGACAGTCTCGGCATCGATAACGGGCGGGACGTCAACCATATCGCCGTGAAAATTATCATCGCGCTGTTGGAACAGATGCCGGAGAACCGGGGGATCCCGGTGGAGCAGATTGCCGGGTCTCTCGATATATCCACGTCGCGCGTGAACCATCACATCCGGAACCTCATCGACAACGGGCTCGTGTACCGGCACAAGCATAGGATCTATATCCGGGGCAGCAGCCTGTGCGCGATGGTGCAGGAGATCCGGAAAGATACGCTCCGCGTGCTCTCAGATCTCGAACTCGCTGCCGCGGACATTGACGCATCGTTCGGAATAAAAAACCGGTGAGACGTTCACACGCGGTGAAGCGTACGGACCCTGATCGGAACCTCCATCAGGTACGCGCCAGAAACATTCTGCATGGATGACAAGGCACGGGTGGAACGTGCGACCTTCGCCGCCGGGTGTTTCTGGGGCGTGGAGTCCACGTTCCGCCGGATTGACGGCGTGCTGGCGACCGTGGTCGGGTATACCGGCGGAACGAAACCCGAACCTACCTACCGGCAGGTTTGTTCCGGGAAGACCGGGCATGCGGAAGCGGTCGAGATCGTCTTTGATCCGGCCCGGGTCAGGTACGAACAGTTGCTCGACGTCTTCTGGCAGTGCCATGACCCCACCCAGCTGAACCGGCAGGGACCGGATACCGGCACGAATTACCGTTCCGCAATCTTCTACCATTCTGAGGCGCAGCGTGAGGCGGCAGAAACCGGAAAGCAGCGACTTGCCGAATCCAAAGAATACCGGGGCAGGACGATTGTCACGCAGATCGTTCCCGCGACGACGTTCTGGCGAGCGGAGGAGTCGCACCAGCAGTATTTCGAGAAATGCGGGCGGAGTTACTGCACGGAACGGCAGGTCTGGGAATAAGATCCAGCACCTGCCCTGTCGGTTTGCATCCTGCTACCCGGGTACGTTCCGGATACACCGGATGAACACGAATTTATTTTTTGATCTCTTCGGTCTCCGGTCCGGCTGCCCCGCCCATGCGCATGGTGCGGAAGACCCCGACCACGATCGACCCGACGGCAAAGAGCGAGAGCAGGATGATCGCGTAGATGATGTAGGTGAAATTGTCCTTCACGATCGGAATACTGCCGAAGAAATATCCCGCCCCAAGAAACGCACAGATCCAGAGCACGCCGCCGATCACGTTGTAGGTGAGGAACCACCGGTAACTCATCTTCCCGACTCCGGCGAGAAACGGCGCGAACGTGCGGATGAAGGGGATGAACCGGGCGATCACGATCGTCAGTCCGCCGTACCGGGTGAAGAACTCCTCGGTCTTATTGAGATGATCCCTCTTTATGATCGAGAACTTCTTCTCAAGCATCTTCATCCCCACCGTATGCCCGATCCAGTAATTCGCCGTGTCCCCGAGTACTGCCGCAAGGATGAGGGTGACGATCAATAATTCGACATTGAGGTACCCGGTGCCTGCCAGTGCACCGGCAACAAAGAGGAGCGAGTCGCCGGGCAGGTACGGCATCACGACCAGTCCGGTCTCGCAGAAGATGATCGCAAAGAGGATCAGGTACGTCCAGAAACCATAGGATTCGATGATGCCGGGCAGGTACTTATCAAAATGGATGACGAGATCGAAGAGGAAGAAGAACGGATCCATTACCGGTTATATTGCACAGCATATCTCATAAAGGGATTCGTATATTCTTCTCCGTGCATTCCTCCCACGGATTTTGAAATTCTCGATTCCCGATCGATTGCCGGATGCAGCAGAATTTTTTCCATACCGGTTCCGGATCAGGGAATCCTTCACGGTGTTCGATCGGGAATGCTTCTCCAGCGTTACCAGGGAACAGCATCGTGAAACTTTTTAGCATCGTCTGCCATTTGTCACCGCCTTATACACCTCAAACCACGCGATACCTGCGATACCCGCCACGGCAGAAAGGATAAGAGCGGGCATTGGAACAGCGCCAAACAGGAAGAGTGCCTGGAGTGCCGGGACAAAGAGCACGAGAAGCAGACATGCGATCGTCCCGGTAACCACCCACCAGAGCGCCCGGTTGGGCGACCGCAGGGAGGAGAGGATCGTACCTGACCAGGACCGGTTCGTCAGGATCAGGCTGAGGTTTGCAACAACGATGGTCGTGAACGTGAGCGTCCGGACTTCAGGTTCAGAAAAACCGCGTGCAAGCGCCCCGGTATAAACCACGAGGACAAACGCGAGCACGACGACGCCTTGCACCAGGCTGAGGACGAGCGTCTGTCGGGTGAACAGTCCTTCACCCGCCTTTCTCGGCGGGCGGGTCATCACATCCGGCTCTTCTTCTTCCGACTCAAAGACGATCGAACAGGCAGGGTCAATGATCAGTTCCAGAAAGACGATGTGCACCGGCAACAGGACGAGCGGCAGGTCAAAGAAGACCGGGAAAAGCGACATGCCCGCGATCGGGGCATGCACCGAGATGATATAGGCAAACGCCTTTTTGATGTTGTCAAAGATCCGCCTGCCGAGTCGCACCGCAGCAACGATGGACGTGAAGTTGTCATCGACAAGGACGAGCGACGCAGCTTCCCGTGCCACATCCGTACCCCTGCCCCCCATCGCAATCCCGATATCCGCCGCTTTGAGTGCCGGGGCGTCATTCACGCCATCGCCGGTCATCGCGACCACGGCACCGGTTGCCTTTGCCGCATTCACGATCCGGAGTTTCTGTTCCGGGATGACACGGGCAAAGATTGTGACGGTCCTGATCTGCTGCCGGAGTGCCTCTTCGCTCATCCCCGCCAGTTCGGCGCCGGTGATGCACATGTCCGGGTTCTCAAGCCCGATCTGCCGGGCGATGTGGGTGGCGGTGAGCGGATAGTCACCGGTGATCATGATCACCCGCATCCCGGCTGCGTAACAGTCACCCACCGCATCCGCAACCGAGGGTCGGACCGGATCGGCAAACCCGACAAGCCCGAGAAATTCGAACGTGAACGCATGCTGCCTGACCGGGAGATCGGCGAGCGAGAACGAAGCCCGTGCCACACCCAGCACCCGGAGACCCTCTGCTGCCATCGCATCGATATGCCCGGCGAGTGCCTGCACCTCAGGCGGGGCGAGATGGCACAAGTCCGTGATCGCTTCCGGCGCTCCTTTTGCGGCGATTACGTACTCGCTCCCGTTCGGGGAGCGCCAGACATTCGACATGGCGAGGAGCGCCGGGGAGAGCGGGTATTCCTGCACCAGTTCCCAGTTCGTATGGATGTGTTCGGTCTTCCCGAAATCGCCGGCGCCAAGCTGGAGCAATGCCTTCTCCATCGGGTCGAAGGGATCTTTCTTACACGCGAGGATCGCATACTCTGCCACCTCATGACAGACGTCCGGGACAGAATTTGTCCCCGCCGGGTCATGGGTATAATGCGTGCCGCGTGAGAAGAATGCCTGGACTGCCATGACGTTTTTCGTCAGGGTGCCGGTCTTGTCGACGGCGAGGACGGTCGCCGACCCGAGCGTCTCGATGGCGGGTACCTGGCGGGTGAGCACATTCTTCCGGGAGATTCGCCACGCGCCAAGTGCCAGAAAGACCGTGAGGACGACCGGGAACTCTTCCGGGAGGATCGCCATCGCAAGGGTGATCCCGGCGAGCAACCCGTTGATCCAGTCTGCCCGGATAAACCCGTAGAACAGCACGATGACGGCACAGAGACTGAGCGCGACAACTGCGATGACCCGGACGATCCGCGAGATCTCGCGCTTCAACGGTGTCGCATCCCGCTCAACGGATTCGAGGACGATCCCGATCTTTCCCATCTCGGTGCGGGTACCGGTGGACCGGACTTCAAGGAGCCCCTGACCCTGCACGACCAGCGTGCCGGAGTAGACGACCGGCTGGTCATCCCCGCCGGGGTGCCCTTCGATATCAGTGTCGGGGGTGCCGGTATCGGCGGAAACCTTCCTCACCGGAACGGATTCGCCGGTCAGGAGCGATTCGTCCACGGTGATATTGTTCGCGAAACGAAGGATGCCATCTGCGGGAACCCGGTCACCTTCCGAGAGGATGAGCATATCCCCGTTCACGACCTCCCGACCGGGTATCCGTCTCTGTTCTCCGCCCCGGATGACAAGAGCTCGCGGGCTTGAAAGGTTCTTTAATGCCAAAAGTGCCCGTTCAGTCTTTCCTTCCTGGTACACGGTGATGGCGATGATGAGGACAACAAAACCTGAGAGCATCGCAGCTTCGGCGAGATCTCCGAGCACGAAATAGACAAGTCCGCTTGCGACAAGCAGGATGAACATCGGTTCCTGGATCACCTCAAGGATGATCCGGAGAGTACCCCGGCTCTTCGATGATGGGAGCTCGTTATACCCGAGGGTCGCGAGCCTCTTTGCCGCCTCATCTTCCGTGAGCCCGGTGACGGTCTCGATATCTGCCGGTGTGGTCATGGCATTGGCATTCGTTGCCCGGAAACCCGTGAGTTCCTCCCGTATCCGGGAGGCGTATCCGGTTGGTTGAGAGTCCGGCACGTGCGATTACATCACCATCGCGTTCCGTTCATAAAAGTGTTCATGCCGGGTTTGCCACAGGTGCCATGAATAAGAAATATCGATAGCCGGCTGACTTCCGCGATACAGACCGTAAGCAGACAACGGGATCTCCGTTCGGGATCCCTGCACATCCTCCGGCGGGGATGGACGCGATGCTCGTCCCCGCGCCGAACGCTTTTTTAATCTCTCGCGGTCAATATCAGACTATGGTGAGGCAGGAGGAGCGCGAGGAGATCATCCGGACACTGCGGGATGTGCTCGCGACCCTGCCCTCCGTGCGGGTGGCATATCTCTATGGTTCGTTTCTCTCCCGCGAGGATTTCAGGGATATTGACATCGCGCTTCTCATCGATACCTCTTTCGCCGATAACCAGATGCCCGTATACGCAGCACGGGCGGGCGATCTTTGCGAAAAGGCATTGGACTTCCGGCATGAGTGCGATATCAGGGTGCTAAACGATCAACCCTGCTGGTTCCAGTACGAGGTGATCAGCACCGGGTTGCCAATCTATATCGCGAACGCAGATGAGCGGTTTGATTTTGAGACGCAGGTGCTCATCGAGTACCAGGACATGAAATACACCTACGATCTCTTCGACCGGGAATATCTCGCGAAGGTCTGACATGCGACTCCTTGCACAACTACAGACACTGGATGATGCGCTCCTCGCGTGGCAACGCTACCAGCAGATCCCGTACGAGAAGGTGGCGCAGGACATCGATACCCAATATATGATCCGTCATGCGATGCTGCTCGCTATCCAGGCATCGATCGATCTGGCAACCGGCATGGCGGTGACAAAAACCTCGCGGCGACCGGACACGTACCGGGAAACATTCCATCTGCTCGGAACGTATGGGGTGATCCCGGAGGAGCTCGCGGGGGAGTTATCAAACCTTGCCGGATTCAGGAATATTCTCGTGCATGAGTATGCCCGTCTTGACGTGAAACGCGTGCACCGGACGCTCATGGAGGATTGGCAGACGATGGATGCCTTCAGGAGACGTGCGCAGGAGTTCATCAAAGAGCACACAATAAACCCCGGTGAGCCCGGCTCTCCACGATGAAAGCCGGTCTGTCACCCCTCATGGGCATACCCCCCCTCGTACCCCTTAAAGGTGCACCCCCCTCCACCAGGGGAAAGGTGGGGGTGGGGGTGTCTTTATCTGCTGCCAAAGGAGTACCCCCATCCCTTTGACCGTTCCAGAAGGTCAGCACACAGGGATCACCGTCGTAAAACCAGGTGAAAATCCTGGTAGTTTTTCCCACTCCAGGTACCCCCCGGGGGGGATCCCTGCCCGAAAAAAAGTGCGGGGGTGGGGGGTCACGGGCTTTTTTTAGGTGGGGGGG
>Ga0265297_10011886_pt1 | contig 10571 bp, 13 predicted proteins | sample Munlanlwell13791_FD_192502 | JGI IMG/M metagenome (GOLD analysis project Ga0265297, IMG submission 192502) | Leachate microbial communities from a municipal landfill in Southern Ontario, Canada - Leachate well 137-91 | ecosystem: Engineered > Solid waste > Landfill > Unclassified | place...
CTCACAGAGGAAGCGTTCATCTTCTGGCTCGAGGTCAGGCTCCTTTGTTTTGTCGACACCTGTTTCTTTCAGTATAAGTTCCTGCGCCTCTCGGAGGGTCATCACAGGGAATGCTTCTGGTGCGAGCGGTACCGGCATGTTGAGGAATGCGAGTTCAGGTGCACACTCAATGTGCACCGCCTCAACAATCGCGCGCATGAGCTGGGTGGTCATGCGGATGACATCAGTGTGGTCCTTGATGAATCCCATCTCGAAGTCGAGCATCGCGATTTCACTGAGATGTCGCGTGGTGACACTCTTCTCTGCGCGGAAGGTTGGTCCGGTCGCGAACACTCGTTCAAAGACCCCCACCATTATCTGTTTGTAGAGCTGTGGACTTGTCGCGAGGAAGGCTCGCTGGTCTTTGAAGTAATCAACCTGGAACACCTCAGCGCCACCCTCGGCATCACCACCGACGAGCTTTGGAGCTTGGAATTCAGTAAACCCTTGGCTTGTGAGAAATGCACGGTATGCCTGTATAATGGTGTGTTGAATTTTGAAAATTGCGCGTTCGTGTGGACGACGGAGTGTGAGCGGGCGGTAGTCGAGGAGTGTATCAATATTGAGCCCACTATCGAGATCAAATGGCAGTGCTTCTGCTGCTGAAAGTGTAGTGATGTTCGTTATCTCAAGCTCAATGTCCCCATTTGTCACCTGCGCATTGATCATTTTTTCTTGCCGGGCATGGACGATTCCAACTACTTCGACAACGTACTCTGACTTCAGTTCCTTTGCTGATTCGAGAAGTTCTGGTTTCCCGAAAATAACCCCCTGAATAATGCTTGAGCGATCACGAAAATCAAAGAAGGCAACCTTCCCCTGGTTCCGCACGACGTTAATCGAACCTTGTATGAGCACCTCTTCTTCAAGATGTTCCCTGAGGTCTTTGATGAGTATTCTTTCCATAATGTATTTTGTAGAAACGAAAACCGCCCCTACATTAATTATCATTAATAATTAATGTAGGGGCGGTTTCTAGATGGCCGACATCGTAAAGTCGGCCATGAGAGATTCCGCGGTGCCACCCTACTTCTTTGGTTCCCGCGCGCCTACGGCGCGCGGGAACCAAAGCCCTCGTTCATATAAAGTTGTGCACCTCAGCAGTTGTCAGCTGCGTCATTGGTATGTATAGAGTACCACGAATCACAAAAACGTCTAGAAAAAATAAATAAAAACACCCTGTTCAATAAGGCAGTTTTTATTTTTAAAAGGTTAGAGTGCAATACCAACTTTTTTTCTCACATCTTCAATCTTTCGGGCGGCTCGCTCGCGTGCTCGCTCGCCGCCCTCCTTGAGTATCAAGACCACATCAGCATCAGAAATTGAAGATCGCTTCTCGCGCATTGGTGCAACAAATGCTTCAATATCTGCAATGAGCGCGTCCTTGAGGTTTTTATATTTCCCTTTGTTTTCTTCGTAGAGTGCTGCAAGTTCAGTTTCAGTTCTAAAGAGTTTGTGAATTGCGTACACATTCTCAGGGCGCTCGCCACTTGAGTCGGTCACGATACTCATGACCGCCTTTGCAATTTCATCTTTGGTACCAAAAAGAGGAATGGTGTTTTTGTAGCTCTTCGACATCTTTTGACCATCTATTCCAGGAACGACACCTACGCCCTTGAGGATGAGCTCTTGTGGCGTGGTGAATGTTTCACCGTATGCGTTGTTGAATTTTGTTGCTGCTTCCCGCGCGTATTCAATGTGCTGGCGTTGATCTTCCCCCACGGGTACCACATCGGTGTCATAGAGGAGAATGTCCGCTGCCATAAGCATGGGGTAGTTGAAAAGACCAGCCGTTGCTTCAATTCCCTTTGCAACCTTGTCTTTGTATGCGTGTGCCTGCATGAGAAATGGCACCGTAACGAGGCACTCAAACATCCACGCGAGCTCGGTATGCTCGGGGACATCAGATTGCTTAAAGAGGATAGTTTCATGTGGATCAATACCAACAGCAATGTAATCACGGACGACGCCCATAATATTTTTTCTGAGTACTTCTGGATCTCGTAGTGAGGTGAGTGCATGGAGATCTGCGACCATGAGGTGACTGTCGTATTCACGATAAATATCGGTAAATGGTTTGAGCGCTCCAAAATAGTTTCCAATATGTAAAGCACCTGAAGATTGCAACCCGGTCAAAAGTCGTTTTTTCATATGTTCAAATAGTACCAAAATAAGCCTTTTTAATAAAGGTACAAATTTAGGTGTTCAATATACTGTTTTGTTTGTTCCCTGAAGAGGAGTACTATTACTACGTAGCTCTAATAATACTATTGAATATGTCATTTCCACATTCAGAATCAGAGAAATTTGCTGTTGATGTTGCAGCAAAACATGCAGTTGAAAGCCATGGGAAAGCAGAATATTTGCTTGACCCACGTGAGCTCGAAATGCGCGCAGATGAACATACTGGAGTCGAGCTTACAAGAGTTGAACTACTATATCTTAAAAAAGTAGCCAAAGATAGAATGACTGAACTCAAGGATAAGATTAAATCACTTGATGATTCGATACAAGGATATTCTGCTCCAAATATGCATAACGCTGAAGATGAAATTTTGAAATTAAAAAAAGAACTTGATTTTCTTGAGCATAACCTCGCTGAAAAACTCTTCCAGGAGTAATGGTAAAAATGGCACACCCGGGGCGCGCAGCGCCCCGGGTGGCATAAAAAAACAGGAGCAGCTTGCGCACGCTCCTGTTATAACCAAGGTCTTGCCTCGGTCGTATTCCTAGAACCCATACCTGAGCCCCAAAATGAACGCAGCCCCACCCTCCTCCGGCTGTAGCGCAATGGGTGCGGCGCACCACAGTTCCAGAGCATCAGAAACTGCGTAGCTGAACAGGGGGCCAATGCCGATACCCTTTTCCCCGTAGATCCCGAAGGCGTAGCTTCCGAATTTCTTCTTCAGCGTGCCTTTGTAGAACCACGGCTCGTCCTGCTCGTTGAGGTATCGTTCGATGAGGAAAGATACTTCGTAGTCATCGGACTCGTAGTACACCCAGGGAGTAATGACAATGTGATTTTCACCACCATACCTTGCCACTCCAGCCCCAAGAGCAACCTGCCAGTTGCCAAGTTGCTTGGCAAGCCCAGCATACAGCTCATGAAACTCCGGGTCATGGTAGACAAAACCCCAAACTGAGACGTCACTCTCGGGAAGTTTTGCCTCGACATACAACTGCTTTCCGATGAGATCCGAAGCACCCTTTCTGCCGGAGTAGTAGTTGACTTCAAGCTCACCACTAATCTCGACAACCCTTTCGGCGGGTGTCTGCTCGCGATAATACTCGCTTGCATAAACCACCTTGATGGCACCTGCGTCTGCCAAATCGAGTTCAGCGTCAGCGAGATCCATCTGACGTGCCGACATATGAACCGGTTCTGCGAGACTCTTGTCCCAGGAAGCACTTGCGGTGCTGGACCAGGGAAATAAAATAACAAAAAACAAGGCAAAGTATCTCACTTTGTCCCCTTTCTCCCATATATGGGTAAATTGTAACTGAGAAAACTATATCACATATATAGTCCTATGTCTACACATGCATTTCTTCACGTTGAAGCGCTCAAGCCCGTGCCGGTGACGTTGATAGCGTTAGCATTTTTGCGCGAACAAACTTATCGAAGATTTATAGACTATCTGCGAATCTTTGTTTCAACTAAACGAACACGCCGCTCAAGTGCTTCGAAATCTTTGTAGTCAACCTTAATTCGTATTCCTGATTTAATCAACTCAACGTCGGATTTAATTATAGCGACATCCTCCATAAGGACTCCAATCATTTCTGTGTGTACATCAAGTTTTTCCTGAACATTTTCTAATTTTTCCTGAACATTTTCTAATTTTTCATGTACGCTTCCAAATTGCTCAGCAACAGCAGATACTTGATCACTAAAATGCTCTGCTACTGCACCAATATAACGCTTGACGTCATCATTTGTATGGACGTCAATTTTTGCTGCTTTTACTTTTTTTGGAGTTTTCTTCTGCATGTGTTAATCATAACACCAGCATTGTCTGAGTCAATGTGATAAGCGATATTGTAATACCTATTTCACACTCGCATTCCCTTGAAGCAGCGGAAACTCAACGGTGAAGGTACTGCCCTCGACTTACATTCGCTGTCCACTTATCGGCCCTTTTACTTCGCAAGTCTGCTCGCAAAAGTGCACGATAAGTTTCTAAAACATGTCCCACACGTTTTAGCCTTCACCCTCGGACTCTGCCCAGACCCTTCATTTCGGTGACCATCTTCTTCGCGACAAAGAGGCTGAGGCCGGTACCCGTGACGTTGATGGAGTTTGCGTTCTTTGCACGGACGAATTTGATATTGGTTTGATAGGGTGGGGACGTTTTGTCCCCACCCTATCGAGTAAAGGGCTTGTGTACTCAAATGGTATAATTTTCACATGGACGATCTTTCAAACTATGAAAAGTTGAAATCAGACTCACATACTTTTTATTTTTCACAAAAGCCAGTGTTTTCGCCTGTTATGAATGAGCTTGTTTATTTCAATGCTGAGGGTTTCAATCATATTGTATTTAAGAATTCGAGACACGAACGTGATCGTTCATCTCAGATGATGCGCTTCAAACTTCTGCCACGAGCAGTTGAGCTCATCACGCTCTCAACTACACACCAAGAATATGAGGAGACGCTGAGAGAATTTGTGGTGAAGGAAAGAAAATCAAAGGTCGTAAAATCCAAACGTATACAGTACTGGGGTATTATTGCCATTATGGGCAATAGAAAAATAAAGGTAATCCTGAGAAAAATTGGAGACAACGGACAGCTCCATTTTTGGAGTATTGTGCCAGCATGGACAACAAATAAATACCGGGATATTAAATTCGTTTCTACCATGAAAGGTGATCCAGATGAGGATTAAAAAATACCACCCGAGAGTGGTATTTTTTAATATGCTTGCCTTCAGCTTATGTATTAGCCGAATAGGGCTGACGCCCCACAAGCACATCAATATAATACCATGAAATAATTGCTGTGCAACCAGCTTACTTCACACTCGCATTCCCTGGAAGGAGCGGAAACTCAACGGTGAAGGTACTGCCCTTCCCTTCATTTCGGTGACCATCTTCTTCGCGACGAAGAGGCCGGTGCCGGTGACGTTGATTTGATTGGCGTTCTTTGCCCGGACACACATGTCGAAGATTTTCTCGAGTGTTTCCCTGCTCATGCCAATACGGGTATCGTTGATTGAAATGGATATCTTTCCATTTGTGATGTCGTCATGCGCGACGACGGTGATAACTTCATCGATTAGTTCACTTCTCAACCTTGATTAAAGTTTGATATAATTCTAACGTGAATAATATTGCGTACATAGATGGGCAGAATCTTTTCCTTGGTATAACCAAGCGAGACATACCGTGGAGCATCGACTTGAAACGTTTTCGTGTATACCTTGAAAAGAAGTATGCTGTTCAGCAGGCATACTACTATCTTGGGTACGTACAAGACGGAGAAGTGTATCAAATGCTGTATGAAGAAATTCAAAAATCTGGTTTCATTCTCGTTTTTCGAGAGCATAATTCAGCAATGCTTGGTAAGAAAAAAGGAAATGTCGACTCAGATATTATTTTCTCCATTATGAAGCGACTTTACAAAAATGAAGCGTTCAACAAAGTAATCCTCGTTTCAGGAGACGGTGATTACAAAATGCTTGTCGACTTCCTTATTGTAGAAGGAAAGTTTGAGAAGATATTATTTCCGGATCAAAAAAGAGCATCTTCACTCTACAAAGCAATTAGTGCTCGATACTTTGCTGATCTCTCAAATTTGGATGTAAGAAGAAAAGTAGAAAAAGAAAAGGGGTCCTTAGGTAGTTAGCCGTTCGGAACCCTTTTCGTCGTGATTCTTATAGTATATATACTTTTGTAGAAAGATCAATACTTACTGACTGAAGGTTACCTATTACTTCACACTCGCATTCCCTGGAAGGAGCGGAAACTCAACGGTGAAGGTACTGCCCTTCCCTTCACCCTCGGACTCTGCCCAGACCCTTCCCTTCATTTCGGTGACCATCTTCTTCGCGACGAAGAGGCCGAGGCCAGTGCCGGTGACGTTGATTTGGTTGGCGTTCTTTGCGCGAACAAACTTATCGAAGACCTCTTCAAGGGTTTCCTTACGCATACCGACACCCGTGTCTTGGATGGTGACATACATTTTCATTGTCTTCACATCGTCGTGGGCGACTACGGTGATGGTACCACTCGGGGTGTATTTCATGGAGTTGTCGAGGAGGTTCATGATGACCTGGCGTGTTTTTCCAATGTCAGCGTGTATCATGCCACTTCCGTCACAACCTGAGCGGAATACCATGACAAGACCCTTCTTCATAGCAACGGGGCGCATTTCGTCGACAATTTTTTCAGCCTCATTCTTGAGGTTAAAATCACTCCACTCGTACTTCATGTTTCCTGCCTCGATGCGTGAGACGTTGAGGTAGTCCTCTATGGAAAGCGCCATGTACTTGCTCGATTCGGCTATATTTGCTGCTGCCTCAGCTGCCTTTTCTGGAAGTTTTCCATACGAACCCTCTGCAAGCATGGATGCATAGCCACGTATAGAGGTGAGTGGGCTACGAAGCTGATGTGACGCAATAGACACAAACTCAGACTTCATTTTATCAAGAATCTTCAATCGCTCATTTGCTTTTGAAAGTTGTTCTGTGAGCACCTCCAATTGCTCACGTTGTTTCACCTCCCTTTTTACGCTACGCATGAGTATAATGCCGACAACACCCGTGAGAATAAGTGTTACTGCAGTGAGTACATTGCTTGTTGTGGTGAAATTAAATGTAAATTGAGAGCCTACAAGAATAACAAGTGCCACCACAAGTGCCTGCGAGGCAAGAAGCCCGACGTTGAAGGTTTTGAATCGAACTATGAGGATAGCAATAAAAACCATGAAAATGTCCATACCAAAGAGACCGTAGAATTCAAGACGTGAATCTGAAAATAACCCAAGGGTAGTTAAATATGTTCCGAGGAAAACTGCTGTAAAAAATGCAAACAAAAAAAGTTCAATACCTAATCCAAGGAATAAAATTTGTTTTTTTTGTATGTAATCAGAAACAAAATATTTTTTAATGACTAATATAAAAATCCAAACCATTGCAAGAATCCCAAGGAAAGTGTGATAAGCCTTAAACAAAAATCCTTCATATATAAAGGCGTCACAGTTTGTAACATCAAATCCACTCAGGCTTAGGTTTGATGAAGCAAATATAAGTACAGGTAGAAGTAATATAAAAAGAGTAGTTTTTTGTGTAAAAGATATATCTTCTTTATTCAAAAAAACAGATACAAAGTAAATACTTAAAATAGAGATTAGACTAGACAGGATACCATAAAATGTCCATGTAAAAAGAAGAAAATCACTGTGAATGTTTGTCCAAGATATTAAACTTACTATAACCCAAAGTGAAAAACAGATCGACAGTATAAAAAGTAACCTATTCAACAAAAGCTGTCTTGCGTTCAAGTAAACAAAAATTCCAATTAAAAGAGCAACAATTGCCGACGGAATATGTGAATAATACAGAAGATCCGGTGCATCTGATACAAAAAAGAAATATGATGGCTCAATAAAAAAATTACAAATCATATATTTTCAATAATTCTATTAGTCTCATTATTATCAAATTCTTCAGTTTCAACAGTATCTTCAGTACCATTCAGCACCTCCGTGTCTTCTGAAGTAGAATCTGAATATTCTGCAGAATCCTCCTCCTCAACATAATCTTCCTCAGTTAGTTCCTCACAAGCATCACCGTCAACCTCAGGATTGCAGAAGGTTATACTGCACTTCTCACCATCTTCAGAAAGACATACGTATGCTTTCTCACAATCCGTAATATCCTTACCACACTGTTCAAAAACATTTGGTGCATATTTCTCCATCTGTGAATAGTAATATTCAGAAATACACTCATCATCCTCGCACCCAATAAAACAGACTTGCGTATAGGGATCACACTCACCTTCATATGCAACCAGATAATCCTGCAGCACTATAAATCTGTGGTATGAGGCAGAGGTAGATAAAACAATAAGTACAACAAATATCCAAAAAAGAATTTTTGACTTTGTATCCATTAAATAAATATACCACACAAAACCACTTCACTTTTGGTTTATGCACTTGATCTACGACGAAATAAGGAGGAGGTAAGTTCTTGCTTCGGTGATACAGATGGCAAGGAATTTTTGAGAGAGGTGCTTTGCACGGATTTTTTCGACGGTAACTTTAGGGAAAAAGATGGTGAGAAAATACCAATCGCGAGAATGATGATTGCCATTGCGATGAGCTGGAACGTAGTGAGTGATTCACCGAGGATAGCAAAACCAAGTGCGTAGGCAAATACCGGTACGAACTGGTAGAAAACAATGACAATAGAAGCTTCGTCGTCGTGGAGTGCGAGAAGATAAAAAAGGAGAGCGAGAATGTTGAGGGTGCCAACAGCGGTGAGAACGAGAATATTGAAGAAACTTACACTGAATGCGTGGGGTCCATTCAAAAGAGAAACGGAAGCGCAAGCGCAGAAAGGAGCGAAGAGTAGAGCATGAGCGAGCCCACACCACTCGTCTTGAAATATCGCTCAAGAAGCACCTTGTCGATATGATTTGTCATGCATAGAGAAACGGTGCGATAAGTGTAAGGAAGAACCAACTCATTGTTGTTTATAAGAAATACTATATTTCTTTAAATATTTAATAGGATTATATCCTTGTTTTGAAACCTTCAATCCTTCTATATCTAAATCCTGTTCCCAATTCCAATATTTTACACCCAAGGAATAAAGTTGTTTTGCGATTTCATTGTTCATGTAATCGTACACACCCTTAAATGTATAGTCAGCCTTTAAAAAATGTGACATTGCATAATTGTCTGGTAAGATCTCATCGATACTAAATCCTATGAATTCATTTTCAATTTTTAAATAAGATAACACCAGTCTACTGTTATTCTTATTTTCGAGTATTTTTTCTATAGCTTTTTTCTCTTGAATTGAGTCGTCTTTCTTTTCTGCTCTCTTTTGAATAGACCATTTCTCGAGAATTGAAAAAATATGTTTTTTTGAAATACTTGTGCCAAGTATTTCGGATTTTAAAAACGCTTTAGGATAACGTGATCTAAATTTGTTTAATTGATTGCGTTTACTTCCAAATTTTGAGCCAACCATGGAGATTAGATCTGTAGTAGAAAAAATATAGTCATAGTCCTTCCTTGTAGGTGTAACAATAAGATTTTTATTTGAAATATTTCTTACAGATTCTTCTCCAACTAGCTGTAGAATTGGTGATATGCTGTTAGTGTTAGAATATTCCAAAAGTTCAATAGCTGTCCTTGTGGGTTTTTTGTTACCTAAGAAAGAAAGGAATGGTTTATTAGTTATGTAATCAGTAAAAAGAACCACCAAATTATCATTCAGCGTTGATATCATTCTCTGATTGTCTACATCCCATGCCCAAAGGCTTATAAAATTAAAATCAGAATACGGTTGTATATTGTGTGTAAATGATTCAACTTTCTCACGATCACTAAATTCAACTTTTTTAAAATTAGGAAAAACTGGAATCATGTGAATAAATGATGTGAGTGATTAGTTGTAAATATTGGTCGATGGATACTTTATTCCACGTCTTTGAACATAGGTATCAACCTCTTTAAATTTAAAGGCATCAGTAAAAAGAGAAAGTAGTTTATTGGTGTCAAGAATGTCTTGGCAAGTGTAAACATCAATTGTTACAAATCCACGCTTTGGAAAAGTGTGAAAACTTATATGACTTTCTGCAATGAGTACAAATCCACTTAATCCTCCTGGGTCTTTGCGATTATTTGGACCGACTTCAACTACAACTGGGTCGAAGATCGTATGCATATTCATATTAAGTGGTATCTCAACAAGCATTTTCTCGAGCTTTATTCTATCTGCTAGTAGATTTTGAGAAGCCCCATACCCATCAAGCATAAAATGAATGCCGAATTGTTCAATTTCAGAATCCTTCATTTTCAAACTATAACATATAGTAGCAGTATGAGTCAATACTTAATTATCCACAGCGAAAATGAGGAAAAGAAAAATCGCGTGGCTCTGTGAAGCCACGCGATAGTTTGGTACGTCTTGTTCCCTACCCTCCGTTTGTGGTGAGGAGGAGGTAGGTGCCAAGGCCGGTAATAGCGATGGCGACAACCTTCTTTGGAATGTGTCTGCGCTCGACGTCTTCAGTTGCGACATTGTGCCAAAACTTAACCAGGACAATCGCAATCAGAAATACAAATACTGACTGGAATGTCTCGGTGAGAAGGACAAGTGCAACGGGCGCGAGCATGGCGGCGAAGCCATACGTCACCGTGCCGAGCATGTACAAGGTCTCGTTGAGGAGATTGAGCCCCAAGACAGGCACAGAATTGCTCTGCATCACCTTCATGAAACTCACGCGGTACTTCGGGATGAAGACGAACATGAGTATGCCGATGACGACAAGGACAATATGCTTCCAAAACAT
>Ga0265297_10011887_pt1 | contig 10570 bp, 13 predicted proteins | sample Munlanlwell13791_FD_192502 | JGI IMG/M metagenome (GOLD analysis project Ga0265297, IMG submission 192502) | Leachate microbial communities from a municipal landfill in Southern Ontario, Canada - Leachate well 137-91 | ecosystem: Engineered > Solid waste > Landfill > Unclassified | place...
TGGCCAAAGTCTTCTGCATCTGATCGGGGGAAGGCAACATCACAGTCGCCACCACCGCCGAGTGCATTGGCCATAAAGCCAAAAGCCGCCATGTCGATCATATTATCGGCCATCAAGTATCCTTTCACTCACAGGGGGAGGATGTATTTCACGGTACCAACAGAGCACTAAACTCCATCATAAACATATTTTATCACATTTATAACTTTTTTACAATAGTCAGCGGATATGAGAACGCCCCCAACATCTGGGCGCCTCACGTGATGAGATCTGCCTGGTTGGGGGCGATATCCGATATAGTTTGGCTTAAGCCCTTGCGACTTCAATGACGTGTGCCAAAACAGGCTTGCCGTTGATCTCGACGAGAGCACAGCCTCTCAGCTCATCGTACTCGCTCCAGACCTTGTTCAGGTACGTTTGGGCATCGAACAATACAGGGCTGAGCATTGCCGCCTGCTCTTCGCTGCCATGGCAAACCAAGTTGCCATTGAACAGGTTAATCCACACCGTGAGCCTATCACCGTCCGGCGAATAGCCCAGGCATAGCCTACCTTGCGTACACAGTGGCACAAACCACTTCTTAAGATCGACGCCAGGGATAGCGGCGATCTTTTTTGCCAGCTCGTAGAGCTGGGCCCACTTGTTGGCTTGCAACTTGCAGTAACGCTTGCGAAGAAGTAGGCGATCGATAGCCAGCCGCCGTATATCGGCTTCTAGCTGCCCATCCTGCTCTTTGAAGTCTTCAAGGTCCAATCCCAAGTCCATGATTACCCCCTAGGGCTCGCATGTTTATCGGTATGCTTGATATTTAACAAAAATTATTATATTACTGCAAGCATAAGCAAAATATATAGCCCTTTTGTTTTTATGTTTCGAGGGCCACGGATTTTCTAAATCAGGCTAGAAGCAACAGCACTATGGCCTGGTTAGTACTTCACGCCACGACAAAATATTATAAGTACTAGTAACCGGGAAGCTTGGTGGTGGCGAGTATTGCAAATTGTAGTCGTATTGGGTTGTGTTATGGGATATGCCAGAGATGTATTCGTTCGTAGAATCCCTCACTGCGTCACCGCAAGAACTATTGCCCACTAGCCATGTCCATGTCCATGTTTGACGAGATGATAATGATCCATAAAACGTAAAGTTTTGGTTAGTGCTAGTCCACCCCCGCGTGCAAGCATTGTTATTGGTACGATAATTTAGAGGATAGTTAACGCTACCAGATTGGGCGATTAAAGCAGCATCTACCTCAAAATTGAAACTGCCGCTGGACGGTGGCGCATACGGCGCCACAATAACATCGTCTTCTGCAATCAAACCAATGGCGTCACTACCATTTTTGGTACTGTACAATACATCATCAGCAATAACTATATTGGCGTTGACGTTTGATGACTGCAATCTACCGGCTCCTATTGTGACCTTCCCATGAAAAGTTGGATTAGTCCTTACCCATACGTTGTCTTCTGCAAAGATAACACCCGATGAGGGGACAGCAACATTTGTTGCCACCAACTGCAGCGTAAGCGCAGAGGTGTATGGTGTCAATCTGTCATTCTCACCATTTACGTTATATAGGTTATAGGAACCATCAGAGTTAAGTTGTATTAGATAGCCTCGACTGACATTAAAACTACCGTTTGATGAACGTTGCGGTAGATAGGCGGGCGTGCGTTGAGCTGGCACCTGCGAACATGCCGTTGAGTTATTGCTTGCTAAAGAGGCTGTGGCCGGATCAGACAAAAATGCTACCTTTTTTATTGTGCACAAACTCCCAGATACTTGGTTGAAATCAACCGCGGCAACTGGGAACGACCAATCTGACTTTGATCTAGTATTACAGTTTACTGGCGAAGTAACGCTTGGGCTGCACCATACCCCATTATGTGATGTGCTGCCATCGCCCCCTAAACTAGAAGGCGGTACATATGTAGCCCTCGCACTCGTAATATTATCGGCACTTGCTCCATCCATGCGTATGCCTTGATTAGAATGTATAGGTCCGCTAGTGGCTTCGGTGTTGCCAAACCACAAAGCCGTGTCCGCCAAAACATCGTAGCTCGCAAACGATGGCGCCCCGATTCTTGCCTCGATAGTACGAGTAGCTGATGAATTACTAACTTTGCCGATTGCCCGCACCGTCACTACAGTTGAGCCTGAACCCTGCGGTTTTATCCATAACGTGTAAGTCCCGGTGGTATTGGCGTTGTCATCTATATAATTATGCTGGTAGGGTCCATACCCAAGATTAGGGTCAGGCGTAGCTGGAGTTGTACGCCCGTCTTTGTAATCTGTACCGTCATGGCTTAGATGCCATAAATAATAATTTATACCTGCCTCTGCAATGTTGAGTGCTTTTTGGCTGTCATTATTCCGCCCCACCAAGCTAAGGTTCGACAAAACCAGCTCCTCCGCTGCTGCTATAAATATTGCTAACGCGATGATGATAGATAGCAACATTGGTAGCACCGCTCCTGATTCACTATTACATCTATTTATGTTTATGCTCATAGATTAGTCTTTCGGTTACGCAAAGAAACCTGCACAGACAAAGAGTTACTGGCGCCGGGAGGTTTAGATACTAAGTTAATCCTTAGCCCTTTTATGGTGTGCTTCTCGGTAATTGGCAGTGTCATAGTATTCCCGCTCGAATCTATATATTCAAACGTATTAACACCGTCTTTTGTATAAAAGTCGTCTACAACCTGTGATACTCGAGTTTTCGAAGTATCTAGTACGCCGTTTGGGGGATTTGCGGTAAAAGGCGTCACCTGGGCAAGTAGCTGTGTACCGTCATTACTCTTATAATAATGCACTTCAGAAACATAAGTATCACTAGGGGAAAAATACGCATATATGGTCATCTCGGTATTAGAAGCCAATACTACGTCTGTCGCCCCTCGCATTACCGAGGCAATACGTTGAGTCTGCGCGGCCAGCTCACTAGAACTCATACCATCCTTTTGTAACCATAAATACTGCTGCAGAGAGTTGTTAAAAAATGTAAAGGCTGCGGTCAAAATCACCACCGTCAAAGTCAAGCCAATCACTAGCTCAACCAATGTAAACCCTTTTTCGTCTTCAATCACATCCTTATTCAACATTTATACCCCCTAAAAGAGGCGAATCGGGCAACGTCAGGGTATTGCCGCCCACTGATATTTGCAAATGTGCCATGCCGACACTGGCAGCCGAAATATCTACATTACAATTTAGCGTGGTCCCCGCAGATGATCCGGTACAGCTAGCTAAATAATTCGAGGCGCCTTGTACCAATCGCACCACCGTGGAACAGCTTGAAGCATTATTGCTGCATGGTAGGTTCTGCCCGGTAATGGCAAAAGCAAAACTATCCATTGGCGATGTAGAGTGATCTGCCGAGTAAGGAACGATAGTGAAAACTCTTGGGTAAGAACTACTGGTAGTAAACATCAATCGGACTTTCTGCAGATAAGATGTGCCATCGAATGAAAAAGTTTCACTTGGTGGATTAGAGGCCAGATAAGTCGGTACAGCGATAGGGCCCAAAGATCTTACCCCTCCGTATGGTATTGCGGCCGCTAAATAATATGTCGTTGAACCAACTCTGCAATTGACTGCCCCAACATCTCCGCAAAAATAATAATTGCCCGGGACCAGATTATTTAAAACAGCATTGCCACCACTATCAGTAGTCGGGCGGGTATCACTAGGTGACATCCCATCGTAATAATAGCTAGTATCAGAGCTGTTGCTGTATTTTTTATACCCACCTTTGGCATAAATTTTAATGTTAGCGAGCGGATTGCCAGATGTGTCGGTGGCCTCAATCCATAGGCTGTTTGCCCCTTGTGGTTTAATCTGCATGGTGACTAAACTTGACTGCTGGTTAATTACTTTTTGGTTAGAATAGTTTGGTTGGAGCGAACCAGTTGGTGGGATAGTCGTTAATGTTGAATAGCCACTCAAAGATGCCGTTAATACATAGTCATACGAGGACGGATCAGGTGGCAAGCTGTAAAAAATCGCATTCCCGTTTTGGTCTGTGCTGTCGGATATATCAACTACTGGGTTGGTAGTACTATTGACAAGACGCACGGTTGCCCCTGCAAGAGGATTACCGTTTTCGTCTATGACATTTACGAACATCCCACCGGTATTATTATTTGTCTCCGCTACCCGTGCAGCAATCTGTGTGTCAACCTCACTTAACCTCAAACCGCTATTGTCGGTTACTGTAATGTGTATAGATTTATAGTCCGCGGGGTTTAAATCGTTCGCATTATTTGTGGCTAAATCATAGTTGCGGCAATAGGCTCGTTTTAGATCGTTATTTGGGTAATAGCCACAACCATCAAAGGCATCATCAAGATAATTAATACTAGTTTTTACCGTATACCTAACCCCGTCAACCATTTGTGTTGCAGAAGCAGGCAAGGGGCTGCTCGAAATAATACTCCCCCCAACCACAGCTAGGTTGTTATAGGGTAAACTTTTAAGATACTCCATCTGATTGGTAGCTAGAGTAAGGGCTACCGACCTATGCTTCATCAGCACGGCACTTCTTACCAAACTAGTAAACAACCCTAAAAAAGATACCGAGACAATACCAAGTACCACAATAGAAACCAATAACTCTGTCAGGATGTAACCAGATTGATCTCTGGCTTTGTCTCTTTTCATGCTTACGTTTATTATATCCGCCTACACCATAGGTCGGCAACAGTTCGGGGTTATTTAATCTTGGCGTCGCTATTATTTGATATATTTTGATTCGACAACTACAAGATGCTCCGGTCGGTACACTGCTAAGCGTTCACCACGTTTGTCTAATTTTGTAGTGTTTTCTGGCACGGCATAGACTTTTTTACCAGACCTAATGACCCTAAGCCGCCATGCCCCACCAGACTTGCCTGACCCAAGCCGGTACTGAATGATATCGCCAATAAAAATAGTGCGGCCCGCTCTATCAACGTACTTTGTTTTGTCGTCTGTCATAAATCCAGTATATTATGAAATTATTTATTTTTTCTTCTTGCCTCATTCGTTTTCGCTTTTGCTAATAATACTTGCTTTATCTCTGCTACTGGCACTTTTTGGTCGAACCTGATTTGTATGGTTTTTTTGCCGGTTTTGTAGCCTTTTTCTTCAAGCGTTTCGCGGAACTTATCTTCAAACGCAAAGGCTAGACCAAAGCTAACATGACTAGTAAATGCAGAGAACCCAGCAAGCAGACCATGATATCTATAAAATGGGACACCCCAGCTTATTCTTTCTTCTACTTTTGGAATGGTCGATTTTATTATCTTCCGAAGCTCTTTGAGCGTCGGACGGGCTTCTGGCTTTGAACTAGCAATATAAGATCCAACGTCTTCTGCGCTATAATTTCTCATTCTTGCGCACCCCTTCTACCCCCAAATTAGAGGATACGTTTACCAAAAATACCTATTATTTCCGCCCTGGTGATATAAATTAGAACTTCGCAATCTCGAGTTTCTTCATTTGCATCAAATTTGCGAACGCACCTGGTTTGCTCATCAGTTCTTCCATGTTTGCCGGTACCACCTGCCAACTTAGGCCATATTTATCCTTGCACCAACCGCATTGCTCAGATTCCGGCACACTAGAGAGTTTTTCCCAATAATAATCAATTTCTTCTTGATCTTTGCAGACAATCGAGAATGATACCGCTTCGTTAAACTTGAACTCTGGCCCAGCGTTGATTGCCGTAAAATGTTGGCCCGATAACTCGAAATCGACGGTTAGCTCCTTCCCTGCTAAATTTTTTTGGAAATCTGCTAACCCTTCGGTTGGGTAATATGATGTAGCATTAACTTTACTATCAGGGAATACCGACACGTAAAAGTCGACTGCCTTTTTAGCATTGCCATCAAACCATAAGTTGGGTGTAATTTTTTGTAGCATCGTTCCCTCCAATTCTTTGTAGATACAACTTACACATATGACCATAGCCCACCAAACTGAATAATTACTTAATTTTTACATATTACATAGCTTAAGGCCGGCTATACGGCTGTACTTATCAATTTTTTTCTGCCAGTTTCACTTTCGTCCTTTTGGACTCATCAGCATAAGCACGCACTCATGTAGTGAATAACGAGGAGCAACAAGGCCTGGTGGAGGCCGCTAAAAAACGACTCTCCACCAGGGCACTTGTCACAAAGATCAAACCCGGTGATAGCTGACCGAAGCCCGGTCTACTTCGGGGCGCCCCCCATCTTTCTTGATGGCTCTCGCCAGAAGCTTGGCGGCTTTTGCCCGCCTTGCAAGAACTCTCTGGGCGGTCCCGAAGAAGGTGAACCGCATGTACTGCCCTTGCCGGCCATCGTGATCGACAGCTCTGGGCCACTTGTGTTCTAGCTTCTGCCTCAGGGCATCAAACGTTTCTGGTTTGATATCAGGACCTTCGATGGCGTAGTTCACGCACAGGTGCCTGTTGCCAACGACGATGTGAGTAAAGTGCCGAAAGACAATTTCCACCTGATCCTCCTCGTTGATAGCCCTATTACTAGGGCATGTGTACAATCAGATAGCTCTCTGATGTTCTTATTTATTATATCATATTTACTATAATTTACAATGTTTTATAATCATTACTTAACGGGCTAAATACGTTAGCAATGGGAGCGTTAGCATGCCTTCGAGTTTTCGTTATTTTTGGTGGCTACAAGTCTAGCTCCCTAATCTCACAAAAGGCGGGAATAAGCCTTTTATCTTGATATATACCGAGTGCTTGGCAAAGACCTGCAATAACCAACCCATGCGATATCCAAATCCGCTCTTCTGGGGGGTTGTTTAGCAATGTCTCGGCCTGAACAATAGCCTTTGGAGGTAATTCACCTTTACCCAATAGCGTCCGCAAATCGTCTAGTGGTAGACCATGTACTGCTTCGTTTAACCCGGGGTAGGCCCGTGTTGTATAAAATCCAGCCAGTCTTGCAGTTTCTTGAACCCGCACTAATTCTGAGACTGCGATAGGTTCGTCACTACTGAAGCCTCTTGCTATTACCATTTCAACGCCTAAATCCTTGGCTTGTTCTCTTCCTAAGCCCATGAGAGGTGCATTTGGGTTTGCAAACGCCATCGTACCAACATTGTTACGATTGTTGGCTTCAGATATTCCGTGTCTCACAATAGCCACTTTCATATCTATAGTTTAATTTTCTTGATTTAACGTGACAAGCATTAGCAAAATATATGATCTTAAAAACTTAGGCCAAAATACCTATTGCTGGTCTTGGCAGCCATACTACACAATATCTGGCAATTATAAATTATTGTTTTTGGTTGAGTTCTTTATTGATTAGCTCTATATCTCTTTTGTCTTTTTCTCTGCCCAGACGTTCCTTAAAATACCTGATATGCTCAAGCCTGACAAATGACAACCCGTCTATTACTTCGGCTGTGCTTATTTGTTCGTCAACTGTTGGGTCCTCTTCGTCGTAGTTACAAAAAAATGAACCACTCCCTAAGATTTCAATTAACCCCTCACTTAGTACTATCTTCGTGATTCCGCCTTCTTCTACAGGTGGATATTTAACGGATAATTCATCCCAAAGTTCATTGTCAACAATTAAATCAGCATCGTTAATTATTCTTAACCCGCGTATACCCATGGGCCCGCTCGACGTAATTGCATAGTGGCCTACCGGTAAATTTAATGCAAAAACTGCTTTATATATCTTATTGTTAATCTTTTTAATAGAGTCTTTATTCATACAAAGATTGTAGCATTTAGAATCAGGTTGATATGTTTTGTTTATCTAAACGCTGTGACTTTTTTCACTATATCACGGTGATTATTAGCTTAAACTTTTTTTGGCCACTTAACGCAGTAGTAAATCAGAATTCCAAGCAGAATAACTTCGATTGCACTTCCCATAAGGTAATAAGCCCATTTTTCGCCGATAGACGCACCGATAATAGTAAGGATATATAGGGATGCAATAGCTATGTTCAATACGCGATTTAGGCGGGGTCTCAAAATTAAGCTCAAAAAGACCATCAGGCTTGGGATTAGAATGTAAAGCGTTGTTAATGCAAAGAATGTTTGGTTCACATTAAAAACACCAGAAACCCCATTAAGCGCATCTTTTATTATGTCCGCTCTCAAAAAACCAAATATATCTACATAGGCAAAGACAAACAGCATGGCAGCCCAAAGCCCCGCTATTTTTACCCGCACACTAACTTTTTGTTCGTCTAGCTTTGCTATACTACGCATTCCACTACTCTTTCTTGGCCAAGACCATTTTTACTTTTATGTGTCGCTCACTGCGCATTACTTTTTTCGGCAACCTATATGCTATTTACTTATTTTGCTTGGTATTACTAATCCCTAGTAAATCGTAAGGCTTTTTACTGTAATTACCATACGCCGAAAAAACTGTAAGAGCTATAAATACAATAAATGCCAGCAAAATCAGCAATTGTACTTTAGAAGTTTTTTGTATATCTTGTTTTAATTTGATATCACAAACCTCGCCTGGGCAGTATTGTGCTTTATCTTTAAAAAAGAGTGGGTAGAATTTGCATCCTAAACATATTCCAAAAGCCGATTCAAAAAACAAAAATGTAAGGCAAGCAAGGCAAATTAAGCCCGTGATTGGGCTAAAGGCGTTTATGATAACAAGATGAAAGAACATGATAGCCGAAAGTGTCACGCCAATTATCCAGGCAAACTTTTTTTGGGCCGCTCCAACATATTCGGGCGTTTGGTTCCTTACGATCAAACGCGCAAATATTAATGTTGGTGAAAATCTAGGACTTACAAATACCCGGATTATAAAATCCGCCAAAAAGAAGGTTATTACAAACTTCACCGGTACAAAATTTTCTTTTATCAAACAGAACATCCACGAAGTAAAGGTTGCCAAAAAAAGGATTCCTGCGGCTGCTCGAATCTCGCGTTCGTTTAAAACTGGGATGCTATATCCTTTTACCGTTTCGCCAAATTGTATTATTTTTTTTATTTTTTATTTCCTTAATTCTTATTAGTTTCGGCAGATGCAGAAGCGACTAAAGTTGTTTTAAATCCCTTAACGATTAACCATATTGCAAGAAATACTTCGTTGGTTACTATAAGGATCATTAATATGTCTAGTGCTTGATAACTTACGCCGAACAGCTTAGCTAAGTTAACTATCAACAAAGTACAGCATGCGACAAGCCCCCAGACAGAGATAAAACGCGGTACGAGATTGGTCTTGAACAATAAAACGTAAAATAAGGATGCGCTAGCAATAAAGACGTAAGTCTGCGGGTAGTTGTATATCCAACTGCGCCAACCTTCAATTGAGCCACTTAAGAAAACCAACCCGGACGCAATCATCAGCGCCCCCTCTAAGATTTTCAATAAAAGGTAACCTAGAGAAAGCGCCTTATTAGAAATCTTGAAGAGCGGAAACATCAACGCAGCAATACCAATCACCGCCAAACCACTTATTACATCAACTAGCGTAGTTAGCCATTTAGCGTCAGCGACCCCACCAAAGAGCATACTATAAGCAACAATAATCAAAATCCCAACAAAAATCGCTTTTTTTCTAATCGAGATGTTTATATTCATAACTAGATAATAACAAATAACGTTCTCAGGCAATAATCAGTTAATCTTTGATAGTCCGTTCTAGCAGTGGTCAAAATGCTTATGCCTGACAAAATATACGAGTCTAGACCGCTAAGTCTAGTTTTGCGAGAGATATCCGCTTATATTAGGTTATACATTAGCCAAGGCTTAATCTTGGTTTAATTTGTCTATCTCTTTTTTGGCAGTCTTGATGAATTTACCAAAATTTTTATCTTTTTGGCGTTTTCCGTATGCATTTAACTCGTAATACTCAGCCTCTTTGTGCAACTTATGATAGTTCTGGTACTGAGGCAAATCAATAACACCCTCATCAAGTGCCTGCAAAACTGCACAGCCTGGTTCGTTTACGTGAGCACAGTCCTTAAATTTACAATTATGCGCTAAGCCTTCAATATTTTTATATGCCTTTTTTAGCCCGATGTTAACATCTGCTATGCCAACTTCTCGACTCCCTGGGTTATCGATAATTATGCCGCCATTACTTATAAAATAAATTTGTCTGGCGGTAGTAGCATGTCTGCCCCTACCAGTTTTGGCACCAATCGATTTGGTAGCAATACACTCTTTGGCAAGTAGTTTGTTAATGATAGAAGATTTGCCTACGCCCGATGAGCCCAAAAAACAGTAAGTTAACCCCGGTTTAATAGATTGGGCCAATAAGTCCAGCCCCGCATCTGTTACGGTACTTGTTGCTATCACGCCAACCGAACCAAATCGTTGCTGCAAATCGCTAATAATTGTTTGCATCTCGGTTTCGCTAGCTAAATCGGTTTTATTAATTACAATTACGGGCTCTACACCACCTTCTCGGGCCAATACTATATATCTTTCGAATCTATTTAAATTAAAATCTCTGCCAATAGATTCAACAATAAATGCCACATCTACATTAGCGGCAATTAATTGTGATGCGTTCTTGCCCCCATATTTTTTATGCAAAACTGTTTTACGGAGCAAGATATCTTCAATAATCTTGGT
>Ga0265297_10011888_pt1 | contig 10569 bp, 8 predicted proteins | sample Munlanlwell13791_FD_192502 | JGI IMG/M metagenome (GOLD analysis project Ga0265297, IMG submission 192502) | Leachate microbial communities from a municipal landfill in Southern Ontario, Canada - Leachate well 137-91 | ecosystem: Engineered > Solid waste > Landfill > Unclassified | place...
GGCCTGAAAGCTCAGCGTCATTCGGCGCGACTATTATCGGCTTCTTCTTCATCACGTCGGAGAGGAATTCGACCTGCTTCTCCCTGTTGAACATGAAATTGCCGGCATGCGATGCCGCCCTTTCGCGCGCCCAGTCCGGGTTGTAGGGCTCCTTTTGGTCGGTGCGGCCGGTTATCCTGTAATATTTTATGCCGGTATTTATCCTGATGCCTTCTTTATGTATGTAGGGCTTGATGTAATCGAAATCGAGGTCGAAACCTATATCGCGGTAGAACTCGCGGTAATTGAAATCTCCCGGGTATCCCTCTATCGCGCTCCAAACCTGCTTCGAGGACTCGAAATCCCTTGCGAACGCCGCGACTCCCGACCTGCAGAAAACCGGGGCGTACACGCCGTATTTCGGGCGGGGGCTCGCGTGGAGTACGCCGTGGGTGTCCGTAAAGAAATACCGAATCCCGGCTTCCTTAACGAAAGCGTCCGCTCCGGGGAAATATCCGCATTCGGCGAGCCACGTTCCGCGCGGCCTCCTGCCGAAGAACCGCTCGTAGTTGTTCGCGCCGACCTGCACCTGCGCCCTGACAGAATTCGGGCATACCTCCATTAGAGGAAGGAACCCGTGCGTCGCATTGCAGGTGATTATCTCGAGTTTCCCCATATCCTGGAATTCCTTGAAGGCGGTCAGGATATTCTTATGGTAGCGGTCTACGAACGTGCGGCGCGTCTCGATGAACTGAGCCTGGTACATCAGGGCCAGGCGATTGAAAGCCGGTTCCCATCTGGTGCGTTCCACTTCCTTGCCGGCCAACTCGATCAGCGTATCGAGATGCTTTATATACCTGTCCTGCAGTAGCGGGTCCGCAAGCATCGAACAGAGCGAAGGCGTGATGGACATCGTGATGCGGAAATCGACGCCGTCGCGCACGAGGCCGTTATAGACGTTTATCAGCGGGATATAGGTCTCTGTGATCGCCTCGTAAAGCCAGTCCTCCTCGAGAAAATCCTCGTACTCCGGATGGCGGACATACGGAAGATGGCTGTGCAGGACGATGCAAAGGTAGCCTTTTTCCATTATCTTGTGAATTTCTTGACTATCGGCGTTATGACGCGTTCTTCTTCCTTGTCGGCCGAAATCCCCTTGACCGGGATGACCTGGTCGCCGTCCGGAAGCGCGAACCGCAGGCTGAACGTGCCGTCGCGGCTGAGTTTTATCGGCCTGCCCTGGACCGTCACCGTAGCGTCAGGCTCCGTAGCTCCGTATACGATAAGCTCGGTGTTTACTACCATCCAGAAGCCGCGGCCCTTGTAGTTCGGCGGGCGAATGGAAGAGCTGAAGCCGCCGGATGAGAGCTCCTGCTGCAGGCGCTCCTTCATTATCTTCTTTATCTGGGCCTTGCCGGGAGAAGTTCCCGCGAAACCGCCCCACAGCCCGTAGAGCTTCAGGAATTCTTCCTCGATCGACATCCACTCCTCATCGACCACGTCGGAGGCGCTGTCCCTCGGTGTCATGACAATATTCGAACGCGCGATCATGATGAACTTGCCGTCAGGCGTTATCACGCCGAGGTCCACGCACCACGACCTGTCCGCTGCGCCTACGTTTATATACCAGCTGGTCGCGGCCGGGTGAAGGTCTATATCGAAATACCTGTTGGCGTTGTAACCGTTGAAATCCTTGCCCGTGATGTCATATACGCGCAGGACCTTGCGCATCTCATTCCAGGAGACGCTCGCCTCGCGCTCGACCTGCATGCGCCTTTCGTCGGAGACTTCCCAGTAGGCGAAGACCCAGTAAGGGTCCCTTGCCATTATGACAATGCGTGTATCTCCGTAACGTTCGGGTAATTCCTCGTGTTCCCACTGCCTCGGAGGAAGATAAGGCGTCGGGCGGGGATAGTACTTCGTCTCCTCTGTCTTGCTGCGCGGTGATTCTATGGCATTCACGGCCCGCGAGACTGTCTTTTTTGCCCTTCCGGCCTTTTTGACGACCTTGGCTTTCCTGGCCTTCTTGATGACGGGCAGCCTTTTCGCTTTTTTAACGACAGGCAGTTTTTTTGCTTTCTTTTTTACCGCTTTTTTCATTTCTTCCTCCTTAAGAAGCAAACGTCGTCCGTCGGAGGACGGACGACGTTTTTCATGCGATCCGGAAAAAGAACGGGTTATTTAATATACTCCGAATCCTTTTCGTGCTCTTTGAGAAATTCCGTCTCCGCCTTCGACATCTTAGGAAGTATTATGATCTCGACCCTTCTGTTCTTCTGCCTGCCTTCCTTAGTGTCGTTCGAGGCGATCGGGCGGTATTCGCCGTAACCTGTCGCCTGAAGCCTGGTCGGGGCGGTGCCTTTTCCTTCAAGATAATGCAGGACCGATGTCGCCCTGGCGGTTGAAAGCTCCCAGTTCGACTTCCATCCCGATTTCTTTATCGGCTCGTTATCCGTGTGGCCCTCGATCGCGATGTTCCTGTCAGCGACCTGGTCGTTCAGGACATTCGTGACCTTGTTTAGCACATCATTCGCCGACGGGCGGATCTTCGCGAGGCCCGAATCGAAGAGGACTTCAGCAACAAATGTAACGACAAGGCCGCGTTCGTCCATGCCGACCGATACGCCCTTCTCGCCCTTCAACCTCTTCTCGAGTTCGGCCTTGGCGGCCTGGAGCTCGCTGTTCTCCTGCTCCCTGAGAAGCTGCAGCCGTTCGATCTCGGCCTTAAGGTCCTCTATCTTCTTTATGTCGTTCGGGCTCCTCTTGTAGAATCCGACGGCGCAACCCGAAAACACGAAAGCTGTCATGACTATCAACGCGACAAAACCCAGCCTTGAGATCTTGAACATCAATTGCCTCCTTTCGCAGCAGTACTGTCGTTTGCATTAAGTGAAAGGTATGTGCTCAGCTTGGACCATGTCTTAGGCCCGACCTTGCCGTCGGCCTTAAGCCCGTTAGCGGCCTGAAAATCCTTTATTGCCTTCTTCGACTTCTGTCCGAGCTTTCCGTCAATGGTGCCCGGGTCGTATCCGGCGTTCTTCAGCGCGGTCTGCACCTGCCTGTTCTTCGTATTCTCATCCGGCGCGAGCTGGACGGCTATCTCCTGCGGCTTCTTCTCCTTCATCTCTTCCGTTATAGGGGTATTCGGCTCGAGCTGCTCCGGCTTTATAAGCTCGACTTCCGGCTGTGTCGTTCCGAGAGAGGCGGGCTGCCCTTCCGCGGGTTTTACCACTTTCCTTCCCATCGCCATTACGACGCTGGACAACAAAAATATCGTGATCAACGCGACTACTACGATTACCGACCTTCTCGACATCTCCGCTCTCCTTTAATTGCCAGCCGCTTCCGGCTGTGAGTTATCCTTATATTTTTTCGACGGCGCAAACTGTAAAAGCCCCCAGTTTACCCTGCCGCCGTAAACAGCGAACGAAAAACCCGTGATCTTTGCGTTCCTGAGGCCGAGGTCGTCCGGGTCGATCTCCCACTTTGACCAGTTGCCGGGCTCGGGCAGCGTGCCGTCGTATATCACGGCCTCATCATCATTGAATATAAATACTTCCTGCTCACCCTCGCGGTAAACGCCTATCTCACCTTCCTTGCCGTCCGATTCGAACCTGAACCTCAACAATATCCCTTCCGGAGGATCGCCGGGATCGAGATAGATATACTGCTCTACATTAACGTTTCCCGGGATATCCAGCGCCGGCATCCTGTACGAATGTTCCGTGACACCGTTCGCCGGGGGCTCCGTGTGCGATTTGGCCTCGTTGTACCTCAGCGAGGCGTCCCAATCCCACTTCCCCTGCGTTACCGCGCCTTCCGGCAGCACTCCATCCAATATGACTATCCCGCCGGGGCTCTCCTGCGGATTCTCTTCAGTGGCAACCGCGGACTCCTCAACAGGCTCCGCGGGCGCAACTCCAGCCTCTATGGCCTTATCCTCAGGATTTGCCGTGTGCGAAAAAGTGATCAGGATGAGGGTTAAAACCGTGAAAAAGAAATGCCGCCTCACGGGCGCAACTCCTTTGGTTTCATATTATCAAATAAGCCGGGATATGTCAATCAAGAGTATTTTAAGGCTATACCCTCTATTGTGACCGCGATATCTTCGCATTTGTCCGTCGCGGTCTCGAGGTAATCGTAGATATCCCTCCATTTGATCACCTCGAGCGGGTCGGTCTTCCTGTCGAAGAGCCCGGCGACCGCCTCCCTGAGTATCCTGTCCCCCTCGTTCTCGAGGCGGTTTATCTCAATGCAGTGCCCGATGATCTGGGCATGCTTGATCTCCTTTATTTTCGGCATGACGTAATTGATCTCTTCGGCCTGTTTCAGTATGACCTCGGCTATCTCCTTCATCTCCGGGGTAGGCTTCGTGACCTTGTAGAGGACCATCCGCTCGGTGGCGGCCTCGATGAAGTCCATGACGTCATCGAGGGCCGCCGTGAGCTCGTGGATATCCTCCCTGTCAAGCGGAGTTACGAACGTCTTGTTCAACTTCTCCATGATATCATGGGTGATCTGGTCGCTGTCATGTTCAAGCCTCTCGAGCTTTGCGGCGTTCTCGGACAGCGTATCGAAGTTGTTCGCTATTTCGACCAACACCTTCGCGCCCCGGAGAAGGTTCTCCGCGCTCTTGACGAACATTTCAAAAAACTTCACCTCTTGAGGGATCAGTTTAAACATTAGTTCCTCCGCGTCTATGCTATTTGCTCGACTCGTCGCCGAGGGACATCTCTTTCGTATCCCTCCTCGACCTAAGTACGACCCATAATATCACGGCTAAACCTACGATCCCGACTATAATGACGGGGCCGCTGAGAGTCTCGTTCTTTATCATGATACCGACGATAAGAAGCGCTACCATGTTCATGACCTTGATAAGCGGGTTAAGCGCGGGGCCCGCGGTATCCTTCAGCGGGTCGCCGACCGTATCTCCGGTAACGGAAGCCTTATGGGCCTCAGAGCCCTTGCCGCCGTAAAGCCCGTCTTCAATGGTCTTCTTCGCGTTGTCCCACGCGCCGCCGGCATTCGACATAAAGACCGCCAGCAATTGGCCCGAAAGGATCATGCCCGCGAGGAAACCTCCGAGGGCTTCCTTGTGGAGCAGCAGTCCGACGAGGATCGGGGTCAATATCGCCAGCAGGCCCGGCCCGACAAGCTCGCTCTGCGCGGCTGCGGTGCAGATGCCTACGACACGGCCGTAATCCGGCGTCTTAGTGCCTTCCCATATCTCCTTATCCTTGAACTGGTTCCTTACCTCCCTGACTATCAGGAACGCGGCGCGGCCGACGGCCCTTATAGTCATAGAGCTGAACAGGAACGGTATTGCGCCGCCGATAAGCAGGCCGATGAATACGTTCGGCTCCGAGATCGACAACGAAGCCGCTATCTGCTCGTATGTCTTTCCTGTGGCTTTCGCAATATCGGTGATATAGGCGTTGAAGAGCGATACGGCCGCGACAACTGCCGAACCTATCGCGATACCCTTCGTGATGGCTTTCGTCGTGTTTCCGACGGCATCGAGATCAGCCAGGGTCTGGCGCGCGCCCTTATCGAGGTGCGCCATCTCGCCTATACCGTTCGCGTTATCCGCGACCGGGCCGAAGACGTCCATCGATATATTGTTTCCCGTCAGCGTCAGCATTCCGATACCGCACATGGCGACACCGTAGGCGATGAACGTCGGGTTCGTGCCGGAATAGATCAGGACCGAAGCTCCGATGGCTGCCGCGATTATCAGTATAGCCCAGACCGTCGACTCGTATCCGACGGCAAGGCCCGTGATTATCGTGGTCGCGTGGCCGGTCTGCGTCGCCCTGGCGATCGACTTGACAGGCGAGCCTTCGGGTTTCGTGAAATACTCCGTGACGCGGTTTATCGTGATGGCCAGGACAATGCCTACCATCGTCGTCCATACGGGCCTCATATCAAGCCCGGCAACGCCGAAGCTTATCCAGTTCGGGAGCTGCGCCGAGCCGGGGAACCTCAGGTAGTAAAACCCTATTACGCAAAAACCGATTATCGAGACCGCGGCAGACGACCAGAAGCCTACGTTGATCGCATGCATGGCGTTACGGACCTTATCGCTCGTACGGACAAGGTATGTCCCGAATATCGAGCTCAATACTCCGATCGCGCGGACCAAAAGAGGGAATATGACGCCCTTGTGGCCGAACGAAGCCCATCCGAGGATCATCGCCGAGACGATGGTCACTTCATATGATTCGAAGATGTCCGCGGCCATACCGGCGCAGTCGCCGACGTTATCTCCGACGTTATCGGCGATCGTCGCGGCGTTCCTTGGATCATCCTCGGGAATATTCTTCTCTATCTTGCCCACAAGGTCTGCGCCGACATCTGCGGCCTTCGTGTAGATACCACCGCCCACCCTCATGAAGAGGGCCAGCAACGTGCCTCCGAAACCGAATCCAAGCAGCACTTCATAGGCCTGCTCGCCGTATATCATGAATATGACCGTACCGCCTAAAAGCCCGAGGCCGTCGGTCAACATGCCGGTGATGGTACCGGTACGGTAGGCGATCTTAAGCGCCTGGCCGAAGCTCGTCCTTGCCGCCGCGGCGACGCGGACGTTGCCCTGCACGGCGAGGTTCATCCCGACGAAACCTACCATCGCCGAGAAGAATGCGCCCATTAAGAACGCGCACGCCCTTCCTACCTGTATATGCGCTTCACCCGCCGTAAAATACAGAGCGGCAGTAAGTATGAACACGAGGAACACTATGGCCTTGAACTGGCGGCTCAGGTAAGCGTTCGAGCCGAGGCGTATGGCCTTCGATATCTCCTGCATCTTAGGCGTGCCTTTGTCAAAGCGCAATACCTGCATCATCAGGAATACCGCATACATAAGACCAAGGATCGCGACTCCGAGGACCGACCAGAGCGCGAATTTTTCCATCACCGTAAATACCGGGTCGTTCATGAACGCAAAAGGTGTAAACACTGTGTTAGTCATCTCTTCTTCTTCTTACCTCCCATCTTAAAAACCTGTTCACGCCTGCTACCAACCGAAACCAACTCTATCTTTACGCCGATGAGCCTTTCAAGCTCCTTCAGGTACTTCTTGGCGTTAGTTGGTAATTTCGAGAAGCTTGCCACGTGCGAGGTATCCTCTCCCCACCCGGGAAGCTCTTCATAGACCGGCTCGACATCCCATAACATCTCGATGTTAGCCGGGAAATCCTTATATGTCTTTCCCTTGTGCTTATACGCGACCGCGATCTTTATCGTCTTGAGCTCATCGAGAACATCGAGCTTCGTGACGACGATCGCGTCCAGGCTGTTCACGAGCGCCGAGTGCCTTACGATCAGGCTGTCGAACCATCCGCAGCGCCTTGGACGGCCCGTCGTCGCGCCGAACTCCTTGCCCTTCTGCCTTATCACTTCCATGAAGTCCGGGCCGAACTCGGTCGGGAACGGACCTTCGCCTACGCGCGTGGTGTATGCCTTAACCACGCCGGTCACCTTGTCTATCTTCGAGGGGCCGAGCCCAGTCCCCGTACACGCGCCGCCCGCGGTAGCATTAGAGCTCGTGACGTACGGGTACGTGCCGTGATCGACATCAAGCAGGGTCCCCTGCGCGCCTTCGAGCAGGAGATGCTTCTTCTTCCTGACCGCTTCGTTCAGGATTATAGTCGTGTTGCACGCATACCGCGCTATCTTCTTCCTGTATCCGACGAATTGGTCATAGATCTCGTCGAACGAAAATCCTTTGTGCCCGTATAATTTCTGGAGCGTCTCGTTCTTGGCCCTGATGTTCTCCTTCAGCTTTTTCCTGAAGAGCCCGTCATCGAGGAGGTCCGCGAGCCTTATGCCCGACCTGCCGACCTTATCCACATAGCACGGCCCGATGCCGCGGCCTGTCGTGCCGATCTTCTTGCGGCGCTCGCTGAGGCGGTCGATCTCCTTATGGTATGGGAATATAAGGTGGACCTGGTCGCTGACCTTCAGGTTGTCTCCGACATGGATGCCTTTCGAACGCAGGCTCTCTATCTCGCTTATCAGGGCTTCCGGGTCCACAACGACGCCGTTACCTATCACGCATATCTTACCCTTATGCAGGATGCCCGAAGGGATGAGGTGCAGGATGAACTCGCCTTTGCCTATTACGACCGTGTGTCCGGCGTTATTTCCGCCCTGGTAACGCACGATATAATCCGCGTCGCGCGAGAATATGTCTATTATCTTTCCCTTGCCCTCGTCTCCCCACTGGGCGCCTACTACGACTGTATTTGGCATATTATAGCTTTATCAGTTTAGCTTCAATAACGTGTTTGGCGGAACGTATCTCCTCCATGACCGCTTCCGGGACCTCTTCGTCCAGGTTCAGCGCGGTCATCGCGTGCCCGCCGGCCTTTTTCCTTCCCAAAGTCATGCCCGCTATGTTGATCTTGTGCTGGCCGAGTATCGTGCCTATGTGCCCGACTATGCCGGGCTTGTCCTCGTTGATAAGCACAAGCAGGTATCCGACCGTAGATGCCTCGACGTAGAAATCGTTTATCTTGACTATGCGGGGGTTCTTCCTCGGCGAGAGCGTCCCGGCCACAACAACCTTTGATTTGTCGGTATTCGCCTCGATAGTTATGAGGTTCGCGAATTCCTCGATCTGCGAGGTCTTTGTCTCGACTATCTTGATGCCGCGCTCTTTCGCTATAAAAGACGCGTTGACATAATTTACCGTATCCTGCAGCACGGGCGTCAGGAGCCCTTTCAGGAACGCTATCGTTACCGACGCCATGTCATGCTGGACTATATCGCCCGAATACTCGATCTTTACCTCCTGCATCCGGCCGTCCGAAAGCTGGCCTACAACAAGGCCCATCTTCTCGGCGAGCGTCACGTAGGGGCGGATCGCCTTATATACTTCGGGATCTACGCACGGGACGTTGACCGCGTTGCGGCAGCCGCGACCGAGCAGCGCATCCGCGACCTGCTTGGCCACTTCTATAGCGACATTGACCTGGGCCTCTTCGGTCGAGGCGCCGAGGTGCGGCGTCGCAATAAGCTTCTCGCACTTGAACATCGAGAAGTCCTTAGGCGGCTCATCCTCGTAGACATCAAGCGCGGCACCCGCCACCTTCCCGGACTCGAGCGCCTTGACCAGAGCTTTCTCGTCGATGATGCCTCCGCGCGCGCAGTTAATAAGGCGCACGCCTTTCTTCATCTGCTCGAATTCCTTTTCGCCTATCAGGTGCTTCGTCTCGCTTGTTATCGGGGTGTGGACCGTTATATAATCGGATTCCCTTATGATATCCTTTACCTCGACAAGCTCGACGCCGAGGTCGTTCGCCCTCTCGACAGTAAGGTACGGGTCGTAGGCTATGACCCTCATGCCGAACGCCATGGCCCTCTTGGCCACTTCGGTGCCGATGCGGCCGAGGCCGATGATGCCGAGAGTCTTGCCATAAAGCTCGACCCCCATATATTTATTCCTGTCCCATTTGCCTTCCCTCAACGAGGCATTGGCGTTCGGAACGTTGCGCGACATCGAGAGCATCAGCGACCAGGTATGTTCGCAGGTCGATATCGTGTTGCCGGCGGGCGTGTTCATGACTATTATGCCGCGTTTTGATGCGGCTTCAGCGTCTACGTTATCGAGGCCGACGCCCGCGCGGCCGATGACCTTCAGTCTTGCCGCGGCTTCTATTATATCCTTGTTCACCTTGGTGCTGCTGCGGACTACCAGCGCGTCGTAGTCCTTGATTATCGCCTTAAGCTCTTCCGGAGGCAATTTCAGCTTCACATCGACCTGGAGTTCCTTCTCGTCCTTTAATACCTTCAGCCCTTCTTCCGACAGCGAGTCACTGACGAGCACTTTGAACATTGCTATTTTCTCCTAATGATTATGCGGATCCCTGTTGAGGCCGCGCTTTATGCGGATTCGACGGGATTCCTGTCGCAGCCCTCGAGCAGCACTTCCTCTGCGGCTTCGACGCCCACCCCGGGTTCGCCCCTGAATCCCATCTCGGCGAGCGCCATTCCGAGAACAGCGATCGTCATAAGTATATCCGTATCCGTTATATACCCCATATGCGCGATGCGGATGACCTTACCCTTCAGTTCTGCCTGGCCGCCCGCTATCCCTACGCCGTATTTATCCCTCATATGCTTTACGAGCTTCTCGCCGTCGATCCCCTCCGGTAAGCTTACGGCGGTCACGCCGTTGGAAGGCGCGGTAGGAGCGAAGAGCTTCAGGCCCATCGCTTCCATCGCCTCGCGTGTGGCTAACGCAAGTATCTTATGGCGGTTAAATATGACATCAAGGCCTTCTTTCTTCATCATCCTGAGCGTCTCGCGCAGCGCGATGACCAGCGATATCGCCGGAGTAAAAGGGGTATCGGTAGCGTCGATCGCTTTCTTCGCCTTCTTGAGGCTCAGGTAATACCTCGGGCTCTTGGATTTTTCGACCTTCTCCCATGCCTTCTTGCTCAAAGATATGAACGCGAGCCCCGGGGGTATCATGAGCCCCTTCTGCGAGCCCGAGACCACGACGTCTATTCCCCACTCGTCGGTCTTTATCTCTTCGGCGCCGAGGAGATAAAGACCGACGAGTGGGGAATAGACGTCGTGGTC
>Ga0265297_10011889_pt1 | contig 10568 bp, 11 predicted proteins | sample Munlanlwell13791_FD_192502 | JGI IMG/M metagenome (GOLD analysis project Ga0265297, IMG submission 192502) | Leachate microbial communities from a municipal landfill in Southern Ontario, Canada - Leachate well 137-91 | ecosystem: Engineered > Solid waste > Landfill > Unclassified | place...
TTTTTTACTTTTTCTGGAGATCTGACTCCGATAATTGTAATTATTGCATAAATCGCTGCTAGAATAATTGACGAGATAGTAATACAAGCTGTAGATAATCCTCCGATGAACCCCGAAGGTTTATCACATGTAATTCTTGGATCCATTATAATGACAATTGCAAATATTACAGCGAGTAAAATCCAAATAATAACCACCCCCCATGTTATATAGAATGGCAATTTTTCTTGATAAAATTTTAATAATCTCAGTTTAATCGTTTTATACATATTTTTATCAATGATAATTTTATTATATCTATTCTAATTTAAATATTATGATCAAATTTCGAAATAGCGACAACAACTTCCTCCAAGAACTTGAAAATTAAAAAGTGAGTGCTTAATATTGATGCAATAATAATTTACAATGTTTTTCTTTGAGTAATTTTGAATCGTGCTTCTCCCGTGACATTGGATTGCACTTTTCCAGTTAAATCAGTATAAATCGCCTCTTCAGCAATCCGATATTCCAGCGGATAGAGATATAATTCTGAAGAATTGACAATGAACGAAATTGTATTAATTTCGTTTCTTCCCGGTATCACATTAACAGTACCTACAATCCCGTGGAATTCTTCTCCAATGGGATGTATTCCTGGGTGAAAATCTGCTTGGTATATCTGAACGAGGATTTTATCCCCAACTGAGAGATTTGTGGTAGAGTTTATAGTAAAAATCTCTCCTACTTGTTTATTGCTGATGGTCTCAATCTTGATCCAATACCCAGAAGGCGGAAACGGAGTGGATGGGATTGGTATTGCAGTAGGGGTAGGTATTTGAGAGGTGATTGAATATTGATTCATTATCCTTACATTCTTTCCATCGTCGATTTGCACTCCACATCCCGCTGTTAGCAATACACATACGACAAGCAATAGTAGAGTAGGGACTCTATAGATGGGCATCATGGAGTAATCATCAGATGAGAAGAACTTTCTTCAAACAGAATAGTCAACGCAATTTGGTAAATAAATTTTGGCTCTTCTCCAATTTTAGGAAGAAATTTTTTAGAGATTTTGGCTCTATCTAAATTTCAAGTGATTTCACAAATTTTCTAGGCTTGCACTGACTGCAAAGTGAAAAATTGGTTGAACCTGTTAAAAAAAAGTGTTCATGGCGGTTTGCCACAAGCGCTCATAGATACGAGATATCCATAGCAGGTTTTTCCGATGCGAATAGTGAAAAAACCAAAATTTAGTAGGAAAAGCCAAAAAGTTTGATATGTGACAGGCAGTCCGGTCACTCGTCCAGCGTGGAAATATCGCCCGGGTCCATGCCCATCTCTTTTGCTTTCAATACCCGCCTCACAATCTTTCCGCTCCGGGTCTTCGGCAGCTGATCCATGAACTCGATCTCGGATGGCATCGCGATCGGTCCGAGCGTGATCCTGACATGGTAGATGAGTTCATTTTTCAGCCGATCGCTGGGGGTATGACCGACACGAAGCGACACAAATGCCTTGATGATGTTGCCCTTCACCGGGTCGGGTTTGCCGATAACAGCAGCTTCAGCGACAGCCCGATGGGACACGAGAGCGCTTTCAACCTCCGCAGTACCGATGTTATGCCCTGCGACGATGATAAGGTCATCCGATCTCCCGATCACCATGATATACCCGTCCTCACCTCTCACTGCCAGATCACCAACAAGGTAACAGCCGGGCACGGTCTCCCAGTATTTGCGGTATCGCTCGTCATTGTTGTAGACCGTCCGCATCATGGCGGGCCAGGGTTCACGGATCACCAGAAATCCGCTCTTGTTTGGCGGCAGGCTCGTGCCGTTCTTGTCCACCACATCCGCGATTACACCAGGAATGGGTTTTCCGACAAACCCGGGACGCATCGGTTCTCCAAGGATTGTCGTCACCATGTGCATCCCGGTCTCGGTCTGCCACCACGTGTCCACGATCGGACACTTGTCTTTTCCAATGACGTGATGGAACCATTCGAACGCTTCCGGATTTAACGGTTCCCCGACCGATCCAAGGACCCGCAGTGATGACAGGTTATATTTGTTGGGCCATTCTTCGCCCATCTTCATGAACATCCGGATGGCAGTCGGCGCTGTGTAAAGAATGCTGACGCCGTATTCTTCTACCATCTTCCACCAGATGCCCGGGTCCGGGTAATCAGGCGTGACTTCTGAGATGAGGATCGTTCCGCCCACGGACAGAGGTCCATAGACGACATAGGAATGTCCTGTGATCCAGCCAGGGTCTGCGGTGCACCAGTACACGTCACTCTCTTTTAAGTCGAAGATATACTTCGTTGTGTAATACGCCCCGACCATGTACCCTCCGCAAGTGTGGACAATCCCTTTTGGTGCTCCGGTCGTCCCGCTTGTATAGAGAATGAACATTGGATCTTCCGAGTCCATCTCTTCAGCTGGACATTCCCACTCCACATCCTTTAAGAGCTCGTAGAAATCGACCTCCATCTCGCTGTGGATCTCGACCGGTGTCCGTGTGTCCCTCCGGAGAATGATAAGGTGTTCGACCGAAGGCGCGTTGATGATTGCCTCCTCAATCACGTGCTTTAACGGGATCGATTTTCCCCGGCGGATAGCTTTATCCGCCGTGATGACGACCTTCGCACCCGCCCCGACAATCCGCTGGTTCAGGGCAGCGGCACCATATCCCCCGAAAACAACGCTGTGGATCGCCCCTATACGGGCACAGGCGAGCATCGAAATGATCTGCTCCGGTATGACCGGCATATAGATGCAGACCCGGTCACCCTTCCCGACGCCGAGTTTCTTTAACCCGTTCGCAAACCGCATCACTTCCCGGTAGAGCTGGCGGTAGGTGAAGATCCGTTCTTCCTCATCAGTCTCACCCTTCCAGATGATCGCGACTTTGTTCCTGCGTTCGCCAAGCACATGCCGGTCGAGACAGTTGTATGTGATGTTTGTTTTTGCGTTCACGAACCATTTGGCATACGGGTAGTTCCATTCCTTCACTTTGTCCCATGGTGAGAACCAGTGCAGTTGCCCGGCGATCTTTTCCCAGAATTGTCCGGGATCTTTTAAAAATTCATTGTACGTCCAGTTGTAATCACCCATCCAACTGTGCGTCCGGTAGGACGGGTTAGGGGTGTAATATTTTGCCACTGGCATCAATTGTGCGCTTTCTTCCATTCAGCACTTCCATTCTACATTATCAATAATGATGAATTGACATTAATCTTGTGGTCGAAATTCGTAAAATCGTTCAAATTCTCTTTATTTTGCGTTATGGCGCGCGATCCGCACATTTCAGCAAATTTAAATTACGCCACTCCAAACTCTTAGAAACCAAAGAAAAAAAATGGTGAACTGTGCAGGTTTGTGCCCTCCCATGTAAGGCGGCTTGCCCACGTTCATGGAAAGTCTGAGATCAGGTTTGAGTGCGTGTTCAGGTTTCTTGAACAGATCGTATCGCGCATAGTGAAAACTGATTTTAGAAAATTATTTTCCAGAACCTATATTGAGGTGATTGAATGACCCAGAAAATGCTCTCTGAAGCAGAAGGATATGAGATTCTACGAAAATATGACATCCCGGTCCCCGAGTTCCAGATCGTGAAGAACGGGGAAGACGCGGCAGCGGCAGCAGAAAAGATGGGTTGCCCGGTCGTCATGAAGATCATCTCCCCGCAGATCGTGCACAAGAGTGATGCCGGCGGTGTGATTGTCGGTATTGGCAGCAAGAAGGCAGCGCTTGGTGCATTCACGAAGATTATCGATGGAGCGAAAGCATACAATCCTGATGCCGAAATTAACGGCGTGATCGTTGAACAGCAGGCAGAGCCTGGTCTTGAACTGATCATCGGTGGGCGAACGGATCCCGCGTTTGGAAAAGTGATCACGTTCGGCATGGGCGGCACAATGGTGGAGCTGATGAAGGATGTGACGCTCCGTATCCTGCCGGTCACAGAAGAAGAGATCCGCCAGATGGTCAAAGAGATCAACGCGTATCCCCTGATCGCCGGATATCGTGGCGCCAGACCGAAGGACGAGGAGGCACTGGTCCAGATCATCGGGAACATCAGCCGGTTTTTCAACGAGAATGCAGAGATCGTTGAATTTGACGTGAACCCCCTTCGCCTCTACGAAAAAGGCGCATGTGCGGTTGATGCCCGTGTGATCGTCTCCGACACAGTTGGAAGCGTAAAACCCAAGGAACGGATCCCGGTCCCCATCGAATACTTTACACCGCGTTCCATCGCGGTCATCGGTGCTTCGCAGGACTCGACGAAGATGGGGTACGCAATTATGCACAACCTGCTCCACTTCCCCGGACAACTCTACCCGGTGAACAACAAACGGAGTGAGATCCAGGGGCTCAAGGCATATGCCAATATTACGTCCATTCCCGCCCCGGTCGATCTTGCCGTTATCACCGTGCCCGCGATCCATGTGCCGGCGGTTGTTGAAGAATGCGGACAGAAGAAAGTCCCCATGGTCGTCATCATCACTGCGGGATTCAAGGAGATGGGCGAGCAGGGCAGGGCACTTGAAGAGCGGATCGTCGCGATTGCCAGGGGTCACGGCACGCGGATCATCGGACCGAACTGTCTCGGGCTGATCGTTCCGCCGAGAGGAATCGATACGACCTATGTCCACCAGTCCCCGAAGGCAGGCAACATCGCGTTCCTCTCCCAGAGCGGTGCGATCATCAACACCGTGGTCGACTGGAGTCTGGCAAAGAACATCGGGTTCTCAAATGTCATATCGGTTGGCAACCAGGCGGATCTCGATTTCCTTGATTATCTCCGTTATGTGCAGAAAGACGACAAGACAAAGGCGATCATTCTCTACATTGAGCAGGTGACGGATGGCAAAACGTTCATGGAAGTGGTGTCCGAAGTTGCCAAAGTGAAACCGGTCATCGCGATCAAATCCGGTTCTTCGCGGAGAGGTCAGGCAGCTGCTTCCTCCCATACCGGGTCTCTCTCCGGTTCCTATGAAGTGTACATGGAAGCCTTCAGGAAATCCGGGGTCATATCAGTACACACGCTGACCGGTGCATTTCTGGCAGCCCAGATGCTCGCCCACCCGAAGCGGTACCCGAAGGGTAAACGGGCAGTTGTAATAACCAATGCCGGTGGGTTTGCGGTGCTCTCATCTGATTACGCAGAACGGTACGGTATCGAGCTCGTCGATCTGCCTGCGGAGGTCATTGATGAGTTGAACGAGTTCCTTCCTGAATTCTGGAACAAGGGCAACCCGATCGATCTCCTTGGTGACGCGAGCGAGAAGCGGTTCGAGAAGACCTTTGCGGTGCTGGCACGACATGAAGAACTCTGGGACATGGCGTTTATTATCGGGTTCCCGAATCTCGTCCTGACCTCAGAGCACCTGGCAAAACAGATCCTTCACTTCTCGGGCATGACCTCCAACCGGCTCATCGCCACACTCCTTGGCGGGGATTCGATGAATGTCGGAAGAGAGATGTTAAAGGAGAACAGCATCCCGAGTTTCGAGGAACTGGACTTCACCTTCCGTGTAATGGGCAGGGTACTCTGGCAGAAGTTCCGGGTGAAAGCTCCCGGTCTTCTGTAATCTTTTGGCTCAAGAAAGATCGTGTATGAATAATAGATAAAATTCTAATATTATTATTTTTAAAATTGCGGTTAATTTGGATTTTGATTGGTTTTTTTAAAGATACTGTTCGTATCAATGACCCAAAAAATGGTGCAGGTATGATTCCTATCTAATCATATTGCCGCCAGGTGTGGTCGCATTTAGTGCAGCGGAAAAACCGGACCTCGCTCTCATCTGCCGCACGGAGCTGGCGTAACCACCAGATGGCGAGGTTGTTGTCACATTTCGGGCACTTGATCTGGATCGTGGGCATCGTCTTTAGGTCTTCTTCTTCATCATCCACAATGGTGATCGTCTTCTCTTTACGATCCACTGTGCGCGACATCTGCTTCTGGTCGGTGTCAACGATCTTTCTATTATATCCGCACTTTCGGCATTTGAGCTGACCACCCGACGAGATTAACATACTCTTACATTCTGGACAAAACATCGTATAGTATGCGTAATATGAGGAGATTAACTCTTTTGTCAATGCACAAGGAAAATCCGGTACGGTTCCTGCAAAAAAAAGTAACAATGCACATGCAATTTTAAAATTTTTCGTGCTCTTCCGTTCTCTCCCCAGTAAACACCGCAGAAAACGCGGGTAAAATTCATTTTTAATGTACTGTGGGGTGGGATCCTTAATGTCCCTAATTTCAGCCAAAATTGTTAGCCAGCCTTTGGACACGACCAATTCATTGGTTAGTTTTAGTCCCAGGATTAAATCCTAAAATTTTGGCAGCCTGCTCTGCCCATAATCATGTACATCCCAAAAAAGTTATAGATTTACAAAGCATTCTGCCTGATGCGCACATCATGGTGTTTTCTTTGAAAAACATGTTTTTATCTATCGAGTTCCCTCACCCGGCGTGATAGCATGACGATTTAAGCACCTCAACAAACGTCGGGGAACAGAGGGCTTCGTGAAAGACCTCTTTTACGACAGATGACGCGCAGTATTTCACCTGAATACGGGCGGACATGCGCTCCCGCTCTTCGTAATACATCCCGTAGGAAAATTCTGCTATCCGTTTCATTGAGATGCTCGATGCAAGTAAAAAGACACAGATACCAGTATCACCCGGGGAGAGATCCTCGAGATCGATGGACGTCATAAAGAGGTGGGCATCAGGAGATGGTTCGACCCGTGCGACAGTCACAATATTATGGGTACTCTGCAACTCAATCGTGCGGAGTTTTCCCGCTTTTAAGTCCCTGATAAGTTCAGGGGAAATCCCGGTTAACGCAGCGCACTTCATTGCCATCACCCATACATCGGAAGATCTTTTTTCGGCGCGCTCTCGGCAGACTGAACCTCTTCGGAGAGTTTCGTCATGCTCTGCTCAATCTCCACTGCCTGTTCAAGGAGCGGCTGGACATCCAGCGCAAGGTTGTACATCTTGTTCAACACCTCGATCGTCGCCGCAGATGAGCGCGGGTCCGGCGCGTTGACGGTCTCGCCGAGAAGCCCGAATGCCGGGATGCCCCGGATCTTGCACTCAGTGAGAATACTTGACGCTATACCGGAGATGCTTCCCACCGGTAAAATCAGCGTGTGTTCCTGTATCCGTTCAAGCGCTGCAGAGGTGGTCGCAACCCCGAACACGCGCTTCTCCGGCTCGTTTGTGATGATCCCGGCGATTGTCAGTACCTCTTTTGGTTTGAATGGTTCCAGCCAGTCTAAAATACCGTTGGAGATCTCGTAGCAAATCATCGGGTGGATCGGGATGTCAGCGACGATCGCTGCGATGTTATCCTTTTTGTACATCCGGATCGGATCGTTGATGATCCCCTTGTTCATCATCGCAAGCGGGGGGAAGAACTTGGAGGTCATCGTTCCGATCAGGTCAAATTCCAACTGGTCCACCATGTACTGGAGAGCGATGGTTCCCACAAGTCCGCTGCCGGGAAAACCCATCAGCACAGCAGCTCCATCCGGAGAGATCGGTTTGGAAAAGATCTTCAGGTCATTAAAAGATTCTGCCGTCATTAGATTAACATACACGCACTACCTAAAAATAGTATGCAGGAATATCCCATCAAACGGGGCTTGACAAAAGATATCGACGCTCTTGTCGCTGTTGAATTAAAGAAAAATTTTGAACTTGAACCGGTGAAGACCGAGAATGGGTACACCATCAGTTTCGGCGCGATAAAACGCCTGGATATCATGATCGGCGAGAAAGGGAAATCGATCATCGTCGATACCGAATCCGATATCTCGGCACCGGACGAGGTCATCATCGATTCGAACAAACGCTTCCGGAAGTTTCTTGACGCTGCCACCGGCTTCTCGACAAAGGAACGTGTGAAGCGGGCGAAAACACCTGCATCGTGATTCCCGGTAAGGTGATCAGCCGGGCATGCGGAATCTGGAATGCAAACACAACGCAGGCGTGTATTCGGGAAACTCTTGACACGGTTGACAATGGAGAATTGGCGGTTCTTAGAGGGCTGTTCACAAATAACCATTTTTTCGATTTAAATCATCGTCGCGACCATCTTTCGCGAACGCTCCAACAGACAATCGCACCCACACCCTGTGATGGGGTTTTCGCTCTCGTCGGATGAGATGTAATTTGCGTTAAACGCCTCATCCGTGGTTGATATTAATGTTCAAATCTCATATGATTACCGTTTCTTTTTATACTCGGTAGCACGAAGTGCTTTGGAAATATAACAAAAGCCATCATCCATTATACATTGTTTACCTCGATGAGTTTCTGAGGTGTGCAGTAATTTCTCGCTGTGAATTTTAGTATATTGACAGACTATTCGTTCACCTTCAATTGTGGCGTTTATTTCTTTATGAACCGTCATGTTACCACTTCAATTTTGTCTTCAGCGATCAGTCTATCAACAACCTCAATCACTTTTCGCAAATCCAAACTTAAAGCATCAGCGACCTCATCCGGATACGCTGATGGATGAGAATTGTAATAGTCCAAAACCAATTGATAAATTTCATTTAAGGGTTTATCTTGAATTGTGACTTCCCTTAAAATAATTGACGAAGTATCACGGTTACGTTCAAGAGAGGAAATACGTCGCTTCATTTCCATAACCGTTTCTTTCAAATAGGCAATTTCCCGGTCTTTTTGTCCGATAATGAAAGAATGATGTCTTTCTGGAAGGATTTGAAGCAAACTAGATGTTTGTCCAAAATGAACAACACATGAAGAGGAATTAGCGTGAGAAATACTACTGGAGATTGCCATTTTATTATATCCTTCTCTTTCAATTGAAAGATTAGAACTCGCTTCTCCATAGACACTGAACTGTGGCTCCTCTATCGTATGATAGTATTTTTCTGATATTTTTTGAGTTTGGTACATCGTATCTTATTCCATTTTTAGGGAAATTTCATGAAAACCTTTCTCATAATCTTCAATAACTTTTCCTAATATTTTATGAAATAATTTTGTATGTTGTGGGCTCATTACAATTCTTCCTAGACAAATAGAACTACCACTGTTTTTGCTTTTTACAGGAACTTGTTGACCAAATTCGAAATTAATTGTATATTCAGTATAGCGGATAACTACACTATCACTGTATGATGCGACTTGAGGTTGGTCTGACTCCATATCTTCAACTGGATCTTCCATAGATTACGATCCCTTCATTGCAATATAAGACCTTCTTTTAAAAATTGTCTCTGTTTGTCACAGTGTGGGGATTTGAAGACAATGAAAAATCAAGATTTCCCCCCGTATCCCAGTTAACAGTGTATTACTTCCTGATACTTTCCTAAAACGTATTCGTCTGTTATCGGTCAGGATGAAGCCGGGTATCGCATTATAACCACTCTTTCCTCAAAAAATCCCGTTTTGTCATGGGATGCATGCAGGTCACGAGATAACACATCGAACTTGACGAGGAATCCGGGAGGTGGGAAGCTGAGGGTATTCTTCTTGTCTGGGATAGTTCAACCAACATAGGTGCCTGTCCTTACTCGGAAACCCACTATCCTTTGAGCCTTGCGGTTCACATTCCTCTCATGTCTTGTGTGAGGGGTCACATTGGAATGCATTGCGCCCGGAAAGAATCGCCTGTGAGGATTTTTATCATCAGATAATTCCGGCTTTTCCGGTGCTGTGTTGCGGGTTAAAACCACAGATCCCCATCAGACCCCCCCCATGACCCCGGGAAAATGTTGTGAAAAAGTACCGTTTTCACGTAGTCAATAATTCTAATTTTTTAAAAAATATGGTATAAGTGGTCGGACTGCACCATCGTCACTATGGATGCCCCCCCACCATATATTCCCGGAGGGGGGTGCCCATGTACCACCCGGGACTATCCAGTCCAACCGGGTTCCATCATTGGATAAAAACTATCATATTCCATGAACAGCATTATTCTGTGTGGATCTCTATATTCTCCGCCATGGAAAAGCCGAACCCTGTGATTGCGGTGCAAAGGATGCAGAACGGAAACTGACCGGCAAGGGAAAGGAAGAGATTGCTCTCGTCGCACAATGGATGGCATCCCGTGGGATCAAATTCAACCTGATCGCGACGAGCCCGCTCAAACGTGCGTATGAGACCGCCGGGATCATCGCGGCATCGCGGGGGGTGAAGAACCGGATCACGGTCTGGGACACACTCGCGCCGGGCGGTGCTATCGATGACATCTGCCGTGAAATTGGCAGGTGCGAAGAGACGGCAACGGTGCTTATTGTCGGGCACGAACCCACCTGTTCACAGCTCACGAGCCGGATCATCTTCGGCAGCGAGAGCGCCGGTATCGTGATGAGTAAAGGTGGGCTGGTAAAGATCCGGAACTACTCGTTCCAGCGCCGCCCGTCTGGAGAACTTCAATGGCTCATCCCGGTAAAGCAGATGACCTGCCTGTAAGCCCGGACCGTAGCAGGGACTCACGCACCGGGCAGGTACTGGACGACCGTATCCAAGAATCCATCCATCTGCGCACGCGGAATGGTCGTACTCCCGTAGCCGAT
>Ga0265297_10011890_pt1 | contig 10568 bp, 23 predicted proteins | sample Munlanlwell13791_FD_192502 | JGI IMG/M metagenome (GOLD analysis project Ga0265297, IMG submission 192502) | Leachate microbial communities from a municipal landfill in Southern Ontario, Canada - Leachate well 137-91 | ecosystem: Engineered > Solid waste > Landfill > Unclassified | place...
TTTTATTTCATCAGCTTTAATACTCGGAAGCTCTATGTTTGAAATCTCCATTCCACTAAGACCAGAAGAAAGCTTAGCATTCATATCTTCTATGGAATTGTAAAGCTGTGCCAACACTTCAGGATTGTCATAACCTGAAAGAGCATTGTGAGCCAACTGCTTCGCTATGATTTCGTCCATTGATAAAGGGTCATCAACCGATAAAACAAATATCTCCATTACTCCTGCTTTTCTTGAAGCTCTTGTCCTGTGGTGTCCTGATAAAATCAAAAACTCTTGATTACCAAACTCATCAGAGCTAACCGGTGTCACCAATGGCAAACTTTCAAGCCTCTTATCCTTCTTGATGTTATTCACTAAAAGCTCAAACTTTTCCAAAGGCATAACACGAGCATTAACGTCCCTCTCTTTAAGAACGTCTAAATGAACTTTCCAAAGGCTGATACCTTTCCAAAGCTCTGCTACCTTTTCTGATTTGGGAGTGTTTTGATGTGCCATAATTATATTCTATTATCTATTTCTCTTGTTGAACTATTTTTGAAATCTTCTTCTTCTTTTAAGAACGCTTTTAATGTTTCTGCAAAAGTCCTGTCGTGCCAATTTGTTTCTGCTTGTATTCTGTAAGAACCGTTCGGAAGCTTCTCTCTAAGAACTCTCACAAGAATACCGTGATGTGTTTTGATACTTCTTCTCGTAGAAAGGCAAGTTGTCTTTAATCCATTCATTGAATAAATCCTATTCTTTCTGCTGGTGCTATCGTGAAGAACTCTGCTCATATCCTTGCAAGTAATCATCATCATCAGCAATCTATTCTCGTGCGGATATTTTGAGTTCGGAACGCTAAATCCAAAAGTTTCATACACCTTGTCAGTCTGTAATCTGAAACAACCATTAAGCATAAAGCCAACTGTGCTGTAAACTTTTCCGTCTATCAACATCAAGAAATATGCCTCTGCTTTTGTATTGCCAAGCTTGTGAGCAAACAAATCCCTATAATACAAACCTACTTCTTCAGGAACATTTACAAAGCTAATTTTACTATCCGGCTTAATTTCATCTCCCTCAGAAAAAAGCGGAGCTGAATATGGTCTGAGATTTTTTCTCTTAAAAGAAGCTACAAAGTTTTTATACGGAAACTCTGCCAAAAAATCTGGGTTATTTATAATCCAGTAATCCTCTTTTCCTATTTCGTATTCTTTGGCGTAAATTACATCTTCTTTATCAATTCCAATCAAGTCCCTAAAGCGATACCAGATAATAGGATAATTTACTTTCTTGCTCTCAGCGTAGAGCGTAATGTATTCTTTCTTGAAATCAAACTCCGGCACATCAGCGTTAAACTTCAAATATTCTCCGAAATCAAACATCTTCGTATATCCCTTTGAAAACACCGGAGGATTAACAATTACTAAGGTGTCTTTATCCTGATTAAAAATAGCCTGACGTAAGTCCTGAACCTGATAATGAATACCGGTATATCTATTTTTGAAATCTCTGACCTGAGCCAATAAGACCTCAAAGTGCTTTCCTCTATTCTCTAACAAATCCTCATACATTATTTTGTTGTAAGTGATTTTTTTCATCTGAGCCAACTTCATCACCCACATTAAAAAAGCAATTCTTTCTTCGTCTGTATTGAGCCTATCGTAATCTTCTTGAAATATCTCACTCAATTCAAAATGAATATCTGACACCGGCTTTCCGTCAAACAAAAAACCCAGCAAGGTGCTGAATAGTGATATATCGCTCGTATAGATGTTGTCTGGTTTATAGCCAGCTTCTAAAGCACACTTGGCTAAAGTGAATTGTCCTACTGCCGGAATAACTATTTTAGGAAACTTCGGTAAGAGGAAAGAAAAAACCTTCGTGATGTAATTTCTTTGCTCACTCGGAGTATGACCCAAAAAAATGTTTTCTAACGGTGCTTGTGCCATCTATAAAAAAATTATTTTAATTGTTGCGGTGGATAGGATTTGCACCCACATCTCCTTTCTGAGAGAAAGGCGACTTAACTGGTTCGTCCACACCGCAATATATTCAATCTCTAATATAATTATACACCTATTCTCCAATTAAAACAAGGACTTTTGCTTGTTTTCAATCCTCGCAGGAATACCTATCCCAGCACTTGATTTCTTCCAAAGAATATGTTTTACCTCGCAACCTTCTGCTTCAAATGATGGCTGTAATTTACTCTGTCTATGACACTTTTCCGGTTCTGCCTCACTACACATTACACAAGGAACTTCGCCTTCAATAGCCATCTTTTTCAACTCAGCAATCGCTTCATCATAATAAGTATTTTCAAGAAGTCCGCCCAAGTTTCTACCACGATACAAATACTTAACTCCTTTATTTCTGCAAACCTGAGAAAATAGCTCTCTATTGAATTGAGGATTGTATTTTGAGTAAGGCTTACTCCTTACATCAACGAGAATTGAAACTTTATTTTCTTTCAACTTTTCAATTAGTTCGTGTGATGTTTTATTACTGTGTCCGATTGTTAAAATTGTTGGCATATATTTTAATTTATATTTATATTTTAGCACGCTGAACATTGATGTCAAGAGGATAAATCAAAATAATTCTTCTCTTAATTTGATGATAGCTTTGTTGTATTTTCTCTCCAATTCAAGCCTATAATCTTTTATTACATTCCTCTGGCAATCATCAATAAAAGAGAAAAGCTCAATAAATTGCTCCTCAGTAAGAGCAAAACTACTCGTTCCTTCTTCTCCGTGATGAGTGCAAATGTCTATTATTTTTTTCTTTATTTTTTCATCAATCATTTTCTTTCTCTTTGATTAAAACAATGAATACACATTCCATTTTTATTTTTATTCCTTATAGGAGAGCCACAACCGCTACATTTTCTTCCCAAATTAAATCCCCAATTCCTAACATAGCTATTAAGATGTTCTCTATTTTTCTCAACCCATTCTCTATGAGATTGAGTTCTGTACTTTATAAAATTAGGGTCTTTAGTTCTAATTTTATACCAATCTCTATGATACTGTCTTGAAATATCAGTCCTTTGTCTTTCATTTTTAATTTCAGGAAAACAATCATAACACCATTTTCTCCATCTAACAGTAAACATATCTTTACCACATTTTTCACATTTTTTCCAAATCTTTTTTCTACTAAGATGAACTACACTTAACATCTTAAGAGTCTGCTCACTTCTTTCATAGTTGCCAGCCCTACAATCTCCTTTTTTATATCTAACTTTTTCTCCAATCTTTTGAAGCTTAGCTATAATTTCAGGGTGAGAAAGAACATTATTAGACATTACTTTTTTCAAATCAGGACAAAGCAATCCTTTGCTAACATCTAAACCAAATCTTTTTTTATAATCTCTACTTAAAATACCGTGAGCATTAAAACAATGCGACATAGGGTGATAAAACCATTCTCCGCATATTCTACACTGAACTTTAGTAGTATATTTACCTGAAACAATCCTTCCCATAAAATTAAATTATTCCTTTTTTCTTAAGTTCAAAGAAACATTTAACTGTTGCCTCAACATCAGCAAGAGCATTATGAGCTTCTTCAAATCTACAACCAAACAATTTCTCGTGAAGCTCCTGAAGCTTCGCCCACTTAAATCCTGAAAAACCGTTTTTATTCGGCAAAGAACAAAAATTAACTGTTGACTTCATCGTACAAATCTTATTCTTCTTTTCACAAAAACTGTACGGTATTTTACATCTAAGGAACTCGCTATCAACAATCTTTTCGTCAAAAGAGATATTGTGAGCAACAAAACAATCGCAAAGACCAGCGTTAGAAACAAGAAGAACAAGAGCGTCCTCAAGGTCAATGCCTTTCTTCAAAGCAATCTTAGTTGTAATACCGTGAATATCTGACGCCTGAGTAGGGATTTCAAAACCTTCCGGCTTTACAATATAATTTCTTTTCTTCAAAATGTTACCTTCATCATCAGTAATGATAAAAGCTAACTGAACCAATCTCGGAAAATTATCATCTGGCGAAGCCGGAGCATTATAATTTCTCGGAAGTCCAGTCGTTTCAGTATCAAAAAATAAGTACATATACTAAATTATTATTTTTGCAATTCTTAACTCTTTTCTCATCTTCTCATTAAGATAGAGAAGAAAACACTCAGCGTCTTTTTTATACCTAAAAATACAGAACATATTGAAAACACCTTTATCCATCTTCATCATTCTAAGTATTCTTTCGGTCTTTATAAAAACAATAGCATAGCCAGTTTCCATCATAAAATTATTTCATTCTTAGTAATAATTTTAATAACCACACCCACAACCAATGAGGCATAAACTTCGGTCTTGGCTTAACAATCCTTACAAAAGCGTCAGGCAAATTACCAGCAAGCTGTTGCCTGACTGCTCTCCTTAATTTTTTATCAGTTTTACCGCTCATTTTTTTTATCGTTATTTTTTATCATCAGCAACAGACCAAATCAAAGCTATAACCCAGCCAAGAATTGTCCAACCCAATAAAAGATTAAGAACAAGGATAGCGTCTGCTTTTTTCTTCTTTCCAAGATAAGCATTCAAAGCCGGAAGAAAATACAAACCAAATATCAATATCATACCAATTACTCCATTCATATTTTTGTTTTTTATTTTTTCTAATTATTGACCTTTGTTTTCTTTTATAAAAGCATTCTCACCTAACTCCTTAACTCCATAAGACGTCTTTGGTTTTCTAAAACTATCAGCAAACTTACAATCTGCAAAATGACTCTGCCACTCTCCATCAACAAAGCATACCGGCATTAACTTTTTATTTTTAGTAATAGCCCAGTAAATAGTCTGTCCGCACTTACTACACTTGTCAGGAGTAGTACCGATATTAACTACCGCTCCGCCTTTTAATTTTTGAATACCAAATGTCATATATTGTCTTTATTATATTTTATCACCTACATCATCTATGTCAAGGTGATAAAGAGGAAAAACGAGGCTCTATTCTTCTCTATGAACGCTTCTTCAATCAAAGTTGATATAATGTATGACTAAGAAAAGAACCTCCTAATGAAACCTTTTACTTCTTTGTAGCCACCTCTTTTGTTTAACCTAATATCGTGGAAGCGATTATGCGTAAGCCAGACATCAAGCCTATCGTTTATCCTATAATGATTGTAAGTTTTCTTCACTACTTTGAAACCTTCTGCTCTCAAAGATAAAAGCTCTTTTTGTCTTGCCGGAACTCTCTCCTCTCTACGCTTTCTCTGCTCTCCCTTGTAGAACTTCCAAAAATCCTTTATTTCTTCGTTTGCCATATTAGAATAATGTTTTCTGATTTTCTGAAACTTCAACCTCTCCATGTTCTTTACTAAATGCAGGTGGCATAGGTTCTGGCTTCACTTCAAGATAATAAAAGTTTTTCCAAACAGACTTATCGTAGCCAAGCTGTTTTCCAAAATATCCTTTGAACTCACGACCCTCTCTTTTCAATTCAAAGATAACTGCTCCAAGCCTCAAAATAAAATTATTGATAGCCCAGAAATTATCAACCTGACCATCTCTATTTAATTTTTCAATCACTCTTTCCTTTTGTGTTTGTTCTGCCATATTCTATATTTCAATTATCTCCGGCTCTCTTGCTCTAAGCTCCCATACCACTATCCACTTTTTAACAAAGGAAGGAAAAACATACTTATCAAACTCCTTATAAGCGGAAGCGATATTCTTTTTGCCGAACTTAACTTGAACAAAGATTAAATCATCTTTACTCATTGCAAGAATATCTGAAGCAAACATATCTCTCTTGACAAAGATTACACTTTTAGTTTTAGGATTAAATATCCTTCCTAACTTTTCAAGATAATCGCATTGATAGCCTTGCTCAGTGAGCCACTTCTTAGTTTTTAATTTATAATAATTACCCTTTTTAGCGGACATATTTTTTAGTATTAGTATCAACCTTCTTGGGAGCGAACCCCCAAGCTAAAGAAACTAATTACTCAACGTCATCATCTTCTTCGTCCTCGTCATCATCATCAAAATCTTCGCAATCATCATCTTCGTCATCATCAATGTCATCATCTTCATCATCAATATCTCCGTTAAAACCTAACACTTCTTCTTCCTCTGTTTCTTCTTCGGGAGTATCAAATATCATTTTTGATTTTCTTATTTTTATTATATATGCCTACCGACCACTAAGCATATTTTAATCCGGCAACTTGTGCTTCTCATAGTTAATCAATCTCTCCATCTCTTTTCTGTAATACTCCTCAAACTTTTCTGACGGAACTGGATTTTCTTCATTTTGAGATACAGCGTAAATAACAGCTCTCAATCTTTGGCTCGGAGTTTTTTGTTCGTCACTCGCTCCAGCCTTTGGAATATCTTTTGGGTCAAAGAATATCTCAGCCTCTCTAAAAGCAATCGTTCCATACTTTCCGAACAAACTCATCATAACAAGTTTTTGATTTTCTGTAAGTTCGGTAGTATGAAAACCAAGACTGAAACCTCCGTCCACCATCGGATTACATCTTACCATCTGACCACGAGTTTGAAAAACATCTTCACTCTGGTCAAACTGACTTGTGTTATTTTCTTCTTTTTTCTTAACCATAATAATTTATATTATTATTATAGAACTCAATATCTTTTTCTGTTAAACGATAATCTCTCTTTAATAAAAACCTTAACGTCTTTTTAAGCAAATTACTTTTTTCTTCAAAAGACTGAAGCTTATAATTATAAAGATGACAACCTTCATTATGTATCGGAGAGCAGTTGAGAGGTGAATTACTAATCCTTCCAAGTGTGTGATGAAAAGCACTCACCTCTTGACTAAAACCAAACTTATCTCTCCTGATTACATTACCGCAAAACCAGCACTTCAATCCGCTCTCATTAAATAAAGATTTAGTTTCTGGCGTAAACTCATTTTTCATTATAGCGGTATATCTTTAATATCTATATCATCACCTTCAAGAACTTTTGCTTCAGGAGGGTCGCCAACTGGTCTAACCTTCTTACCCTTACCATCTGGTTTGCCCTCTGGCACTTCGTCACCGTCCTCAATGATAGGAATATCCTCATCTTCAGATTTCTTCTTAAAAGAGGGCTTTTTGACCAAATCCGAGCGTTGTGCTGAACCATCTCCGTCCTTCTTATAATCAGTTGATAGTACCAATTTCCAATCCGGCTGATTTTCTTTTTCTTTCCTATCGTTCGGAAACATTGCTACTCTGATTTCTCCCCTGATGTCTTTTAGAACACCGGAAAAATACTGCTTTCCATTTTTATCTTCTTTGAGCCAAAAAGCTCCGATTTCTTGTGACATATTTTTATTCGTTAATGTTTAATAATTTCGGTTCGCAGACAAGAACATCTCCAAAGATACAATCACCAAACTTATACAATTTTGTAGCTTTGAGGTTGGGAGGTAAGTCCATAATCCTTCCCTCCTCGTTGACGACCATTAAACGATTATCCTTTGTCTGCAACAATTCAATATATCCACCTACCACACTTTGAAGTTCTCCAAGAGTAAAACTTTTACCGTCCTTAGGAACTATCCTGATAACTTTTCCAGTGGTAGCCTGATAGAACTCACCAGTCAACTCTTTCATTAAAAAATCGTGAACCTCTACAACATCAACAAGCTCATCATTTCTTTCGTTGAACTTCATAATACCACACTCTTTAACGTTCTCACCGTTTAGGTTAATAGTAGTATCCTCCATAAGTTTAGACGTGATGGCTCATCTTTTCATCTTCAAAAATCCTGACACCGGCAATCTCTCTTTCACCTGCTTCAACTGCCTTTCTAACAACAGTATCATACAATCCTTTATCGTGAGCAAGATTAAGAACCTGAGCAACGTACTTTGCCGGAAGCTTTTTGAAATCTTCTATCTCGTAATTCCAAAACTTCGTAAAAGCAACAGCACCCTTCTTTCCCTCAACCTTAGCAGGAGCAGACGGAACTACAACCGGAGCAACGTTGAACTCAACAGTCTTTCCTTTCTTCAAATCCTTTTCATTTTTCTCCTCCTGAAGCTTTCTCAATCTATCTTCTTCAGCAATCCTTGCTTTTTCAAGCTCTCTCCTGTATTCCTTAATCTTTCCATCAACAACCTTTTCAAGATTGTCAACAAAATCATACTTCGGATTAAAAATACCATTGATAAACTTAACGTGGTCATTTAATGGCTTCGTTAAAACAAGTCTGCCATTTTCAATCTCATTCTTTTTCTTCCTAAGTTGGCTTACCAAATCAGTCGCAACCAACATAGTCACTTCATCTTTAACAATAAGCTCATTAACCTTTTTCTCAATCGGAGTAATACCTTTTGAGATTTCCTGAAGCTGTAATTCTTCAGGTGATACCTTTTGTTTTTCTGCCATTTTTTTTAATTCTTATTTTTAGAAATCTATCGGTCTAACCGTCCTACCGCAAGGGGTATAATTTTATAAGCTAAACTTTCTCTCGTCTTTTTTAAGCTCTTTGAATAGCTTATCCATACAAACTACCGCAGTGTTATCTAAAAATGATTTTCCGAAATCAATTTTAGAACACAGATAGTCAAACATTTCTTCAAGCGTAGCTTCACTCTCTAAGGATAAATCCTTTTTGGGTTTTCCCATATTTTAATTTTATTATAATCTATTGTACCATCTTTCTAAAAACCTTTCTAAAAGATGAGGCTTTATCTCAGTGCCGACAGAAGCGAAGGCAATATCTCTATACATTTTCTTGCCATCAACATCACTGTGATACGGTTCTCTTATCTGAACATACCAAGTTCCAACTTCAACAAGGTATCCCAATCTTCTTATTTCTTTTAAGTAATTTATTTTTGCCATACCTTAATCAATATATGAATACGTCTTAGCCGGCAAACCTCTATCTCTTAAAAAACATTCAAGGCGGTCAGATATTCTTCTGTCAAAATCAATGCACTGAAAATGATGATTGTATTTAACAGGAAACTTAGCGTCATAGATTTTTTCAGACCAATGACTTCTACCGCTTCCTCCATTTAGTTGTCTAATAGCTTCTCCGAGTTCGTGAGTAAGTTCCAAATAAACAAAGGCACTTCCGCAAGGAAATCCATCGTGCAAATCTGATAAATCAATACTATCAACCAACTTCTGTGCTTCGTCAATCAAAGGCTGATATTTAGCAACAACTTTTTTTGCTTTTTCAAACTTTGTTAATTGAACCTTATAAGAAGCTTCAAGCTTTATGAAGTACAAAGCTCTTATCTCTTGAGCTTGTTCCGGTGTTAGAGTAATGCCTGAGCTTCTTGCTACTGAACCTATCCTATCAAGAGAATAGTAATCAGCGTTAGCTCTTAAATCCTTAGACCAATCCTCAAAAGAAACCTTCTCGTCTTTTTTGAGAAAACTTTTAACATCATTCTTCGCCCACTCTCCAAACTCTTTTTCTTTTTTTGTTTTGTATTCTTCAAATGTCATATTTTAATTTTTTTGTTTTCCTCCTGCTCCCCATAGAGAGGAGCAGGAAGATATTTTTTTAACTCTTACTATAAAACCCATACACGCACCTTGTCCCATTTCTTGAGCAATCATAAGTGTCATTGATAACACCGTCTATAACTGCTGTAAGATGTTTTGAAACTCTTGCAATTATTCTACCTTTTGGAAGCTCATCTTCTCTAAGGTGAACCTTACAACCTTTCCCGACCAGCATTGTTGGCGTCCACTTCCAACCAAGACTTTCCATATACTTTCTGATTGTCTTTGTAGAAGTTGCACCATCTCTGGGGGAGTGATTGCCTGTCAATCTATCTCGTTTCAACTTGCTGTTTCTATTTAAGTCAAACAGCGTGTCGTAAACTTTTTGATAATCTTGCTCAGTGGCGATTGCGATTGCTCGGACGACACAATCTCCAGCCAAGCCTTTGTATCCAGCATTCTCTCTACCGCCATCATTATAATTGATTTGCATTTTGCGTATATTTTAATTTTAATTTGCCGACCTTTTGTTTCCTTATCTATATTTTATCATACAGGTAAGCAGTGTCAAGGGGGTGAATTGATTTCTTCTGTGGACAATCAAAATCTTACTCAATTATAAGCTCAATCTCTTTTTTGTATTTAGGATTACTTTCAACCTCAGTCTTAATATCAGAAATATATTTTTTAGCCTTGTCAAACACAACGATTAAATCGCTCATCTTCTTCAAGGATTGCGGAGAACTATCAATATCAATCACAACACTAACTTTAGCGTCACCATAAGATATTACAACAGTTCTCTGCTCCTTTGTAGGATAGACCGGTTTAATCCTTATTTGACCTTTCATAGATTACTCCTTTAAGGGACTGGTATGCTTCCAACAATGTCTTTGCGTCAATCTTCAAGTTCTTTCCTACAAACTTAACCCTTAAATCTTCAATCGTGCCATCATCTTCAAAAACAAACTCCATCTTTCTTCTGACCCCAACCATCATCTCAGTATTGTCCTCAATAAAATCACTTCTAATAAGCTTAACACCTAAAGCGTTTAACACTGACGAGAACATCAAATCTATTGTTTTGTATTCATTCATCTTTTTTAATTTTATTAAATTATTCTTCTCCTCCTG
>Ga0265297_10011891_pt1 | contig 10565 bp, 8 predicted proteins | sample Munlanlwell13791_FD_192502 | JGI IMG/M metagenome (GOLD analysis project Ga0265297, IMG submission 192502) | Leachate microbial communities from a municipal landfill in Southern Ontario, Canada - Leachate well 137-91 | ecosystem: Engineered > Solid waste > Landfill > Unclassified | place...
GCGGTAAGGACTCCGACAACTCCAGACAGGAACATCATTACGAAGAAATAAGGGATATTGAATCCGGTATTCTTGTATGAATACTGGTTCTTGAGGAAGCCGATCAATCCCCTCACCACTCCCCCTCCGAACCCTGCGATCAAAAGAGATAGATATATATCCATAATTTATTCTTTTATTTTCAACTTAAAGCTGTTGGCGACATTAAAGAACGATTCTTTGTACTCTTCCCATTTATTCTTAGTCGTGCTGAAGGATATCGTCCAAATATCATTCCCATCTCCCTTGATCGAAACTACTAGGGCCTTGAAGTCAACGCCCTTCTGGGTCATTTCCGTCTCTACCACTCTGGCGTCCCTTCCGTTTATTTCCATATCCCTCTCTTCTCTGAAGGAAATTCCCGGAATAATCTGCTGAAGGCTGTTTTCAATCACCTTCATGTATTCGTTTGGACCGCCGTCTTCAATCGTATCCCGGCTGACAGCGAAATAACTCTTGAAGTTGATTTGCTGGGCCGCCGGATTGTTCAGCTGTTCATCGGCATTGACAGCCATGGCCGATACTCCTGCTGCGGGGTCGGATTTTATCCAGCCCTGGGGAAGAATCACTTCGAAATCATCTGTAACCAATTTATTTTGAGACAATTGATCATTCACTTTGCTCGTTTTCCCGAAATAGTAAAAACCAGCTATCGCCAGAACGGCAAAGAGTAAAACTATTGGAATGATTTTCTTTATATCCATACTTTATATATGCAATTTACCCTGACCCAGAAGATAGATGATAAGCTTTATCAAAACCATGAGAAGCTCTTCCTTATTCATCTGATTCAGCGGTTTCTCCACGGAAAAAGGAAGGGTGATATTATTGTTCGTTTCCGTCTGCGTATCCCCGTTGACTATATTGGCTGTTATCGAATAGAAATACTCCGAACCGCTCGCATTTCCATTACGAACGGAAGGAATGACTATCACTGAATACACATCCTTGCCCATGCCGGAAACAATCAATTCTCCTTCCTGGCCGTTAAGCTTGATTGTTCCTATGCTTGTCGCTCCGGAAACGCTCTTGATTACATATGGTACGGACATATCGACTCCGGATGGATTGGAAATCCTTATCCTCAGATCCCCCTTCCCTCCGCTGAACTTCTGCCAATTGGCCGAATAATTGAACATCGTCTGTCCGAGATATAGGGTGCTTTCTCCGGAAAAAGGAAGATAATTCCCGAAAGGTATGACGTGTAGGTCGGTCAGATTCTTGTTCTTATAGCAATAGTTGGCTCCCAGAGAACAGTCATTGACATATGAAGCTATGGTCCAGTCGGTGAAGATCTGGGGCAAGCTCTCCTTGGCGCCGTTCTTATTCAAAGCATCGGCGACTCCGGCTATCCCTATATTGTCCGATTTCAAAGAATCGATAAGAATATTTATCCCGTACCTGTCAACCAGATAGTGGCTGAAGGCATCGACCACTCCGTAATCATACTGGGCGTTACTCCATGAAATGAGAGAATCATAGGGCCTTTCGATGAACGTTTCCATCCTTGATTTCAGATAACTGTTTTCCTGGTCGTTATACCCTAACAAAGTAACGGCGTATTCCGAATAGGCCTCGTTGAGCCACGTCTCTTCGGGGACCCCTATCCTCATCTCCTTCTGGCTTATCGTTATCAAATGCATGAATTCATGAGCCAGAATCTCCTTCATGAAGCTTCCCGTAATCAGATCCGCATTGATATACACCATCTCCCTCTGGTTGGAATAAGGATTGACCGTCTTCTCGTACTCGTCTATGTTCCTCACATAACCTTTGACCGAGCTTTTTGTCGAATAGAAGAGGACCGTTATCCTGCTGTCATTGTCTATCCCAGGAGTGTTCTCCTTCCCGAATGTCGAGGTGAGGGTCGGATATATCTTCGAATTAAACTCTGATCCCAATGATTCCAAGATGGAACCTATTTCTTCCTTTTGTTTTTCCGTCCTCGAATTCCACCAGCCGTTCTCGAAATAGAAATGCAATCTGTCAGGAGATTTGATCAGGGTCGCCGAAACCTGGGCCTTATCGTTCAAGCTGTATCCTTTTTCGACATAGAAATCTTTCCTGTCCCCTGTATTGTCGGCAAAGGCGAACGCTGGCAAGGCGAAAAGAAAAAGGAATATTAAAAATCTGATATCCTTCAATTTCATCGAATTAATGATAGCATAAACGAAAGCCCCCGCAAAGGGGGCTGTTATTATTTTCCGTTAAGCTTGTCCGCCAATATCTGAGAATAAGGCAATGCTTTCTCCCCTTCCCCTTTTTCCTGATAATAATAGATTATCCAATTCAAGAGATCGGGATGATTGTTATTCTTCGAAAGACCGTCATCGATCAGGGCTTTTATCTTAGCTTCATCATCGTTGAATCTGTATTGGTAGAGATAAGCAAGCATTCTGTATCCCTGGATGAAGTCGGGGTGGGCGGAAAGTAGCTTTTTGTAGTATTCTTCCGATTTAGCCCAATTGCCCATGTCCGAATACAAATCGGCTATATTGTTCAAAAGTAATAAGTCGGTCGGATTGTCTTTTTCCAAAGCCAGATATCCCTCTAAAGCTTCCTTTGTCTTCCCCTCATTGGCTTTGCCCACCATCTCCAATATCTTATCTCTCAGCACGGTAACGTTTTCTTGATTCTGCTGCTGTTCTTGGTTATTGCCAGGTTGGCTGTTTTTATCCTTAGTTGAATTGAAATAATATATTCCGACAACCGACAGGATAATTACTATTGCGACGATAATATATAAGTTCTTTTTGTTCATTTCTTTCTTTTCAATGATTATATCCAAGATATTAACAGCAAAAAGTGATAAAATCAAGAACTGAAAACCACCCCGAAGGGTGGTTTCAGTTATCCAATCAAACCCACAAGAAATGATTGGAAGTTTAGGACTAGTAGCTCAAGCTGTTTCCGTTAACGGGGTAGCCGTCAGCTGTTGTTCCAGTGTGGGCTGTACCGTTCGGGTTCAACTTGGTGTATGACCATGTCAGACCACCAGTGTTGGTTGTAAGAGGACCAGCTGTTCCAGGAACTGATACATAGAATGTAACAGAGTTGGTTGTGCCAGTCTTTACAGCTGTGGTGTCAGCCTTTACTGTCAAGGTCATTGTCTGACCGGAAGTAATGGTCTGAGAAACCAGTTGCGTGTCACCGGTAGCTGTTGTTCCAGCGTCGAATCTTACCGTGAAGTTCCTGACTTCGTAGCTCTTTGAAGCGGCCAAGGTCGCAGTTGTAGTAAATGTAACTGTAGGCTCTGCGGCTCCATCGTTAGAAGAAACCGTCAAAGATACGCTTGAGCTGTCTGTTACATTCCTCAAAGTAACCCTGTCACCTTTGGTCAATTTCTTGGCCATGATGACTCCGTCATCGCCAACCGCCAATGTGCCTGCTCCGCCACCGGCTGCAGAAACAAATTTGACTGTTGCGTCACCGTTTGTTTCACCGACTCCTGTGGCACCGGATATTGTGGTTGTTGCAACCTCAGAAATCTTGGTTGAACCATTCCATAGAGAGAAGTGAGTAACATACTGCTCAGGGCTGTTGTTGCCACCCTTCTCTATTGCGAAACTGGTGAAAGCCAAGTCTCTGCTTCCCTCAGCTTTGACGTCGAATACTCCGACAACTTCCTCTGTAGCCGAGTGTCCTGTTCCAGACGGGCTAGAAGAAGCGACAGCGATAACCGGTTCGACTTCCTCAAACTGCATTGTGTTACCTACAAGAGCGTTAACGTTAGTCAGTTTGGTGATGTAGTCTTCGGCTGCTATTGTCTTTCCGTAGATAGCACTTGTTGTAGTGTCTCCCACGGCTGTAGCACCTGCTGCAACCGCTTTAGTAATTGCATAGAAGCCATCGTTAGTTGTGTCTGAAATGTCGTGGAAGTATACAATGTCGCCAACTGCTAAGGCTCCATCCATTACATCAACGTCACCGTCGTCGGCGAATACCTTGTTCAAGATAATCACCTTGTCTCCGGCTGTCCATTTCACATCATCAGCATCACCGTTCAAGGTCAATGAACCGGCGGCTGTTGTCAGATCAACATTGCCGATGGCTGTAACCATGTAGTAGCCAGGAGCTGTGTTGGCAGCTGTGCCTCCACCCGTGCCATCGGTTGCAGCCTTAGTGAAGTAAATAACGTCACCGACGACACCAGTTGTAGACTCACCAGCACTGCCATCAAAAGCGTCTGTGCCGGCAACCTTGATAGCACCTGTCACGCTCTCCTGTACTGTGTTGCCCGAGCCTTCACCTCTGGCATTCATTGTTCCGAATCCGACTGTTCCGAGCTGTCCGGCTGTTATTGTGCCGACATTTGTTGTATCAGCAGCAACTGTCAATACCTTTGAACCGTAAGCGGGAACCGTAATCTCGCTGCCTGAAGCGAATGTGAACACTGCTGTTCCTCCAGTCACAGCGGCAATCGGGTCGCTTGACAATCCTGTGCCGAGAAGTTTCATCTGGGCGATATTGCCTGAACCGTTGATAGACCTAACTTCCAGTCTCTCAATCTTCATGTTCTCGACTGTCGCAGCCAATTTAATCTTGGCCAATTCGACTCCGGACAAACCGGTTGTCAAGAACTGGGCAGAAGCGGCGCCAGAAGTTTCCATAGCGACTGTCAATGTTCCGCCAGCTACGATGCTGATATTTTGACCTACCTGTGTAGCAGAGGGCCCATTAGCGGGGGCACCTGAAGTGGCGCCAGTAGCCGATACGCCGCTAGCCTTGATCTCTGTAGTCAATATGTCAGCAGTTCCGTCGCCGTTAGAAGCAGTAGAATCCATGTTGACGTATACGTCAACCTGAACCGTTGTGCTTGCCGGGATGTTCAGCTGTCCGGAGACAGTGAATGTGTTGGCAGTTGTGTAAGCATCGATAACAGGAGAAGTAATGGCTGTTCCAAGCAATGTACCATCAGACTTCTTCAACCTCAGGTTGCTGAAGTGAGAATCTGTGTTAGCTTCATCAGTACCGTTCATGTAAATGGCGATGCTTGATACATTAACTCCTTCTGTCGAACCTGTCTGCAGCAAGTATGAACCAATCTTAACATCTGTAGAACCGGCAACCTTTGAACTGTCACCAAGTGATCCGTTCTTTACAACGGTCAATGTTCCAGATGAAGCGCTCAACTCGTTGCCCATAAGGTATGTTTCGGCCGAGTATGTTGCGTAAGAATTGGTTGTAACCTGCTTGTAGTAGATGTCAGAAAGTTCTCCCTGGATAGTGTCGGTAGCACCCATTCCACTTGCAGTGTCTACAACGATGCTGATCTTCTTTGTCGTACCAGCGGGAATCGTGTAGTAAGTGCTCAAAGTGTCAAGGTTGGTACCGGCTGTACCTCCAACCAAACCAGTGGCTGTTGTAGCCAATGACATGATTGTTGTACCATCTTCTGTCACCAATTTAACCGTACCGGCCAAATCAGCTGCGGCCAATCCTGTTCCAGTAAGACTTACGTCTACTCTTCGAAGTTCAATGTCCTCACCCCTAGCCTCAAAATTGTATGTAGCAATCGTTACATTGCTAGAACCAATGCTGATGACTCCAGAAGGAGAAGTTGTGCTCTTCGAAACGTACAGGCTTCCGGCGGCAATGGTCATGTGGTTGTATCCAGTCAGACCGTTTGTTCTGTCACCAATCGGGAAGCTAGTATCAACAGATGCTCCGCCTGTCGGCAAAATGTTTAATCCTGTCGAAGCTCCAGTAGCGACTACATCATAGTCGTTCTGAATGATGAACTGAGCAGTCCTTGAAGAACCGTTACCTACATCGATCCTAACTGACAAGTCTTTGCTTGTACCCTTAGCGATCTTGTAAGGAGCGGCAGTCAAGTCGAATGTGACATACTTGTTGGTGGCGGAAGCAACAGTAGATAATACTGTTCCGTCCGGAGCAACCAACTTGATGTTTGTAATGTCAGCATCGGAAACTGTTCCGTTCTGATACATTGTCAACTTTTTCAGATAAACATCCTCATTAGCACCAGCAGTCAATTTGAACTTCTGGATTTCGTATCCGGTTGTTCCAATATCCTTAGAAACAGTAGCCTGTGTCAATGATACGACATCAGTCGACAATGTTCCCATTGTTGAGTTAGTGTCAACCAAAGTGAAGGTGTTGCCAACCAAGGGTAATCCAGCAGGAGTTCCTGACATTGCTGTCACGTTGACTCCCATTGTTCCCGAGAAAGTTGTAACATTTGTAGGATCGGGCTGCATGTTCAGCTGAATGCTGATAACCTTTGTAGCACCGGCAGCGACTGTAATCGGGTCGTTAGCAAAAGAGATTGTGGCTGAATTGCTGGCAAAAGTCACGATATTTCCGTGTCTTACGCCATTCTCGTCAGCAACTAATACTCCAGCAACGTTTGTGTCGATTGACAATCCTGTCCTCTGGACCGTTACGCTAGTAATGGTCTGAGCTGTAGCACCAGCTGAAACGCTAACCTTCAAAACCGGGTTGTAGGCTGAGCCCTCACCCAATGTTCCTGTAGGCTGGTTAGCAGCCAATGATACGGTGTAAGCACCGGTGGCAGGAGTTGTAGTTCCTGTGCCTGTGCCAGTTCCTGTACCAACACCAGCGCCGATCAAAGCGTTAGCCTTGGTCCTTGAAGCTGAACCGAAAAATCCTGTTCCGGCTGATAGGCCGTAAGGAGTCAAAACCTCGGAAGCATACTTGTTCTGGAATTTGACGACAGCAGCTTTTGTCATGGCTCCGAAGTAAGTTGTTTCCTTACCAGCGTTGCCGATAGATGTAGCTGTGTCTGAATTTAATAGAATCTGTAGGTATTTTACGTCGTTACCAGTAGAACCCTGCTTCAGATTCGTAGTGAACTGAAATCCGGCGGGAATGCCAGAAATAGTAGTTCCGGTTGTCTGCGTTGTCTGCTGTCCTCCGAGCAACTGGACAATCAAAGCCATAAGGCCTGTGTTGTCACATTCGCTCAATGTGGCCAGCGAGCAAGCAGCGGAAGCCGGAGCTGCCACTACGACTGATAAAGCCAAAGCTATACCAGCGACAATACCAAATTTTTTTGTACTCATTTTTGTATTGTTTACTAATAATGAATCGTTTGTCGACCATTATGTTCCGTCCCCTGTCACTCTGCTTTGCCCTATTCGGGCAAAACAGAATGACGGGAATTCGGAAACAAACGACTTTGTCTTTACGACGTCCTTTCTCAAGGCTCATCCTCAAGGTAGTCTCCCCTGAAGATGAACCTCTCAAGAACGACATCGCCAAGATCTCTTCTTATTCACCTCTATCGCATCTGTTCTTTATCCGCTTAACGGACAAAGAACAAACGCGCAAACATTTTCAAACTACTCCGCTCCCGGCTGTATCTGGTAGATGATCTCGACAGCCCTTGCATAGTCCTCAACGGCAAAACTCTCTTTCGCTTCGGCTAAGAGATGCAATTGCGCTGCTGTTAAACTTTTGACATTGGCATCAAGCTCTTTAATTTCACTTTCGGCAAGGAACTTATAGAACTCCTGATAATCTCCGTTCTCTTCATCCATTATCGCGGCGTTGGTCGTCTTCTCAATCTTTGAAATCTTTGAAACGATGTTCGTGACCAATTCCGCCTTCTGGCTCTCCGGAAGCTTCGACAATTCTTTCGAAGCAACAACCAAAGCCTTCTTGACCTCGGCTATTCCGGCTGCCAATTTTCCTTGATTTTCGCCTGTTCCGCTCATCTTGTCAAGTTCGGACAATTTCTGGTCCGCTCTCGTGACCTGCGCAACCGCCCTCTCTTCGGGAGACATCATCGAAATCCTCATTTCTTCGTATGAGCTCTTCAGGCTGTACAGCCCGTCTCCCGGAACCGTCTGGGCCGTGATCAAGGCGAACCCGAATACGGCTACGATCATTCCGGCCAAAACAGGAGCGAACACCCTGGGAGTCTCGAAGACTGAACCGACGGTATTGAGGATCGACGCGAAGGTAACCGTAGTCGCCTCCTTCTCGAAGACCTTCCCCATTATCTCCCTCTTAGCTAAAGAAGCCCATTCTGCGCTGGGCCTCGTTTCCTTTAGCGATTCTAGCTTTTTAATCAATTGAATTTCGTCCATCATATTAGTCCTTCACCAATACAGACGCGAAAAAAGGCTTTTTGTTACACTATAAAGGACGTGTATACCATAGCATAAAAAGATAGTAAAAACAAGGGATTGATAATAAAAACCAAAAGCCCCGCGAACGGGGCCAATGGCGATATACCTAATGCGGGTTTAACGGCATTACAATATATAGTCGTCACCTATGCCTGTATTGTATCTCGCCTATCCATATTTTGTCAAGAGGGCCTACCTTTGAGGGGTGGAGAGGACGGGATTCGAACCCGCACCAAATAGGTGACGACCTATTTGCAATGCCATTATGCTACCTCCCCAATCACCCCTCAAAATAATTATACTCCTTTTTGAAAAACGAGACAAATCAACGCTTTTTATTCTAAATGGCACTGATTGGAATAACAATTAAAGACATTTTCTTCAAAGTGTGGGAAAGAGGCTTTTGGGCCTTATTTTTAAGCATATCCACATAGGACTCGTACATTTTCCAGTACTTCTTGTCAGCAGGCCTATTTGATAAAACATTATCTACATTGCATTTACGGATCGTCTCTATATATCCATAAACCGCCTCTTTTATGCTTTTCTCCAGTTCTTCCCTGTCTTCATCTTCCTCAATTATGTTAAAATCTAGGCAAACGGCGATATGCCATCTCTGGTATGGGTATATAATAATCCTTGCAAAACCTGATCTTTTGGTATTTTTGCTCATATTTTTATTAAAAAATCCTTTATAGTACAGACGAATAAGAATCTCTTCCATTACAAATAACCAAAAGCCCCGCGAACGGGGCCAATGGCGATATACCTAATGCGGGTTTAACGGCATGTCTATATAGCTTACCATCTATGCTATTATTGTACCACCTTCCTGCAAGCACTGTCAAAACCTATGCTTCCAGTATTTCCCTCAATTGCTTCATTCCCCTATGGATCAGGACCCTGGTCGCCCCTTGCGACCTGTTCAGGGCTTTGGCCACTTCGGAGATAGGTTCCTGTTCGATATAGTACATGGATACGGCCAAGCGGCTGTCGTCGCTCAGCTTGCTCAATGCCGCTGTCACAATCCTCATATCATCCTTCACCGCCGCATTTTGCTCGATGTCCTGATTGCTGTCCAGAACCGTGTCCAGATTGTCCAGAATGATCGGGTTCTGGCCTTTCACCCTGTAATGGTCGATGACCATGTTCTTGGCCACCCGGAAAAGGAAACCTGAAGGATTCCTCACTTCCCTGTCCGAAACTATCTCCTTCCAGAGCCGGGTGAAGGTCTCGGACGTGATGTCCTGGGCCAGGGTCTCGTTACTGACCTTGAAGAAGACAAAACGATAGACCTTGTCTATATGTTCATCGTATATCTGTGAAAAAAATTGTTCCTTGAATTCCTGCGATTGCATTGCCTTAATTTGAAACCTTAATGTCCAGAACCGTGTCCTAAACCTTTAAACCGTTTGTCCACAACTGTCCAGATTTGTCCAGAAGTTGTCCACAATGTCCAGAACCGTGTCCAGAATGTCCAGAATGCTGTCCAGAATGTCCAGAACCGCTTTCTTTCTGGACTAGTTCACTCCGTACACGGTCATCTTCCCTCCCCCGTTGGAATTGATTATCTTGGAGTCCTTGAGGTCCTTCAGTTCCCTCCTGATCGTTCTCGGATTCATTTCCGGGAAGAACTCGCTGATCTGGTTGGCCTTAAGCCGGCCCTTGCTCTGGAGGATCTCCAGCACCCTCAACTGGATCGAGGACAGCTCCTCGTAATTTATATGTTTGATTTCCCTCTTTTCCGGTTCGGCCTTCTTCTCTTCCCTTGCGACTTCTTTCGGACCGGCTGAAACGGGGACGGCCGGCTTCATTTCCATGACCGGCTGCTTTTTTACCTCCTTAACCCTTAATACTTCCAAAGAGAGGGAATCTTTCAGAGAATCGTATTCCCTTTCCAGGATCGTGAAGTTCCTTTCTGAAACCCATTCCTGGTCCTTGGCGATGTTGAAGTAGGTCTTGATGAGTTCTATTTTGGCGAGGACCTTGTCCAGGTGCTCCCCCTTCTCTCTCGAAGGGACGGAAACGGACTTGCCTCTGACCACGTTCGAGAAGAACAGAACATCCAGCCCCTCTTTCCTTATGGCAAACTTAAGGGGCTCCTCTTTGGGAAAGAGGTCTGTAACCTTGTACAAGGCGTTGGTCAGCTTGATGATGTTCTCCTCCGTCATAGCCCTCATTATATGGCAGGGCTCGATAAAAGTCAACGAAACGAAAAACACCCCTAAAAAGCAAAAATGATATAATAAATATTATACTTTCATTTTAGGCCGATTAAAATAAAAGTCGGGTTTCGTTTTTCTCGGGTTGGGCAATTTCCGTTTTGAAGTGCAACTGAAATGGGATAACATTTCAGTATGAAAAAGTACACGCATTTGAGCCTGGAAGAGAGAGACAGGATCCAAGCCC
>Ga0265297_10011892_pt1 | contig 10564 bp, 14 predicted proteins | sample Munlanlwell13791_FD_192502 | JGI IMG/M metagenome (GOLD analysis project Ga0265297, IMG submission 192502) | Leachate microbial communities from a municipal landfill in Southern Ontario, Canada - Leachate well 137-91 | ecosystem: Engineered > Solid waste > Landfill > Unclassified | place...
CAGTAGATATAGACCAACTATATGGACGGGAGGGATTTTCTCGTTCGCAATTTATGCGATTCGGAGAAAATCCTTTTGATAATAAATAATTATGCCCGTCAGAATAACTTAAATCTTTTAATTCTGCATCTAAATTTTTGTGGTACTCACGTAATTTTTCTCTTAATTGTTCTAAATCAATCAACTTAATCAGCTCCTTTTATTTATTGCACCGATAATTTTTACTCCCGGTTAGGCGCCGGGACGCTGTATTAAAAAATGTAAACTGGATTTTGACAAGTGATACGATTTTTGAAAAGTTCATCCAGTTTTGATTCGATTTGTTCTCGTCCACCTAAATTTACGATGGCAGTGTTTACATTAGCGCCGTGGGCTTCACTGGCATTAGCCCAAAACTGATTTCCTTTAGAAATATAACCAAATAATGGTTTTTCACCAAAGAATGATACCAAAATAGCCGGGTATTCGTCTTGTATAACTTTTTTTGTAGGTGGTTCAACGATGACTTTTTCGCCGACGATCACCATAGCATCTTCAAAATGACGTTGATAAATTTTGTAATTCACAATTAACACACTCCTTTTCATTTTATTTGGTCGGCCTTGGAACCGACCCTGGGCATTACACCGGTTAACCCGGTGTCCTCTGCGGGGATTGGTTATTATAACAGGATTATCGTTCCATACTTTCAGAAAATATTTTGAATACCGTATTATGCTGCAGGAAATCCCATTGTGTCTCGCCAATTAGATTAAAAATTGATTCTTTGATGTAATCCTTGTCGGCACACTCGCCTATTACACCGACTTTGGTTCTGGAACCTTCACCAATTTCAATTTCGAGGCCAAGGTCCAGGGATTCGGTTTTTAAATAATTATTGATAGCAGTTATGATAGTTTCTTTAATTTCGGTTTCGTGACCGGTAAATTCTCCAGTATCGATGCCTACATAGATTTTTAAATAAGGCCTTTCAGTAGCCGGAGTTGTTGGGTATCTCCAAAACCGGACTCCTGCGATTGTACCAGCTGGGCGTTCGTTTTGGTACAGATATTTTTGCTGGAAAATAGCCTTTTCCACTCGTCCGTCACACGGCGGCAAGCCGTACATTGATTCCAAACGTTCGCCAACCATGATCTCAATAACCGAATTTTCTTTGGGATGTTCGTGGCAAGAGAGACGCCATCCGTCATCAAGGTATTTTTGAATTCTGGCATCAAATCCGTTTTGTAAACTTTGCATGTTTTTAAAGTCCATTTTCAACACTCCTTTTTATAATTGCACCGACTTGTGACGGTTGCTAGTGCATTACCGGGGATTACTCCCCGTCACTCTGCTTAACGGTTTTGGTCAATTGACCATTGATTTTCTAGTTCTTTTGCCTGATCGATTAGTTTGTTTTGGTTTTCGGTTGTGTTTTCGAGTTCGATTTTTTCATCATTGGTTTCGAGTACTACTAAGTTTTCATTTTCATCTGTCCAAACTGTTACACCGTTTTCGTTCAATTCTCCGTAAAGTTTCATTTTCATTTGCTCCTTTTGATTTGGGGTGTTCCCCTTGATTAATTTAATTATATCATAGTACAGTACTAGTGTCAATAACTATTTTTGAATTATTTTAATATCGGAATTTAAGGCGACAAACTTAAAATAACCAGCTAAAGACATTCCAAGAGATTGTGCTTTTTGAGATATAATATCATGTTCCTGTTTGGTGATTAAAAAAGAAATACCGATTTGGTTTGGTTTTTGTTCGCGCGGCATAATTATCAATCCCTTCATTAAGATAGTTTTATTATATCATAGTACTATACTAGTTTCAATATAAAAAAGCATAAAAATACCTCTCAAATGAGAGGCATGTATATATTTTAATTATTAGTTATAATTAAGCTATTTCGTATCCGTTAATTTTCCAATCAATATATGAGCCATCGCCATCGTGTTCTATCATTACTTGATTTTGTTCTGGGGTGGTATAATAATAAGCTATTAAGGTTTTTGTATAAGCGTCTTCTTCGGAATCAAATCTAGAGGAAGCTGCCCATTCAGTTGATGTATCACCGTCAGTTTGCAATCTGTTTGTTGGTTCACAGTTTAACTTTTCGACTTTCAAAACTGTCTCTAAACCTGCTTGTTCAATGGCTTGCTCACGGGTTAAATTTCCTTTTCTCATTTCTAACACTCCTTTTTTTAGGGCGCCGCCCTTTTATTAATTTAATTATAACATAGTACAGTACTAGTGTCAATATGTTTTTAAAATTATTTTTTGGAAGGCGTAAAATAAATGTTTAAATCTAATACAAAACAACCATGCCCGGTATGCGGCAAACAAATACCAGAGGTCAGGCCGATTGTTTTTAAATGCTTGGAACATGGTGAGTTTAGTATTATGGAAATAAATCGGTCACAGCTTGCTAAGGGTAAAAAGAAGATTACTAAAATGTCCAATAAGAAAAAAGAAGATAGTCTAGAAATTGAATTTTAGAAAATGAAGGTGGAATGAATGGGTAGGCCTTTAAAATTTAAAACAGTAAAAGAATTGCAACAAAAAATAGATGCTTACTTTGAATCATGTTGGGAAGATACTGAAGAAGGAAAAAAAATGATACGGCCATTAACTATTACCGGATTGGCTTTAGCACTTGATACAACTAGAGATACACTGCTTGATTATGAAGAAAAAGATGGATTTTCCGACACGGTTAAAAAAGCAAAACAAAGAGTAGAAAATTTTGCGGAAGAACAACTTTTTATTAATCCAAGAACAGCCGGAATTATTTTTAATATGGTCAATAATTGGGGATGGCAAAATAAGCAGGAGACCAAACAAGAAGTAACAATTGAGGATAAAACTGATGTTAAAGAACGACTCATATATCGAATTAATGAGGTTGTTGCCAGAAAAGGAGAGACAGAAATTACTAACAAGCCTGACTGACGAAGAAGCCGAACAATTATTATACGATTGGGATTTATGGGCGCGTCAAAATCAAAAAACGCCTTCGGGTGATTGGTTTGCTTGGCTTATATTAGCTGGGCGTGGATTTGGGAAAACCCGTACAGGAGCAGAAACGGTTCGGCGCTGGATAGAATCTGGGCAAGTTAAAAGAATAGCCTTAGTTGCCGAAACCGCAGCGGATGCTAGAGATGTTATGGTTGAGGGGGAAAGCGGCATATTAGCAATTAGCCCAAAAAAAAATAAACCGATATACGAACCATCAAAAAGAAGATTAACTTGGCCTAATGGAGCAATAGCGACAACTTACTCAGGAGATGACCCCGATCAGCTTCGTGGCCCACAACATGACAAAGCGTGGGTAGACGAATTAGCTAAAATGCAATATGCTCAAGAAACTTGGGACAATCTTGAATTAGGTTTAAGACTTGGAACAAATCCCCAATGTATTATAACAACAACTCCAAGACCTATTAAAATAATAAAAGAATTAATAAAAGATACTCAAGTTGTCGTTACTACGGGCAGCAGTTACGAAAATATATCAAATTTAGCTTCTTCATTTGTTCAGCGCGTTATTAAAAAATATGAAGGAACGCGAATAGGACAACAGGAATTACATGCCAAAATATTAGACGATACCCCTGGCGCTTTATGGAATCGCGATATACTCGAAGATTGTCGGGTGACAAATATTCCTGATTTTAAAAGGATTGTCGTAGGGGTTGATCCAGAAGCGACATCCGAAGAAAACTCAGCCGAAACTGGTATTATAATAGCCGCTTTAGGAATGGATAATCACGGTTATGTGCTTGAAGACATGTCAATCCAGGCAAGTCCTGATGGTTGGGGAAAACGTGTAGTAGCTGGATATAATAAATATAAAGCCGACCGAATAGCCGCTGAAGTAAATAATGGCGGGGAAATGGTTGAATTTGTTATTAAGACTATTGATAAGCGAGTATCATTTAAACAATTACATGCCAGTAAATCAAAACAAGCACGAGCGGAACCAATTGCAGCCCTATATGAACAAAAAAAAGTTCATCATATGGGCTTTTTTGCTGATTTAGAAGATCAATTATGTAATTGGGTGCCGGGAGAAAAATCGCCAGATAGATTGGATGCTTTAGTTTGGGCGTTAACTGAATTAATGTTAGGAAATGCTTATAATAAAAATATCAAACTTGATCCTAACATGGGTAAACAAGAATCGAAATGGACTATTTAATATTTATACAAAACAAGTTTATTAAATAGTTAATGATTGTATAAAAATTTAATGCATAACGATGCATAAAAAATGCTAAAATAAAACAGCAGGTAAAATGCGCTTTAACCATAATACCCATTATACGACGCAAACATAAGTTCGAAATTACGAGGTGAAAAATATGCCGACTATCGATTATACAATTATCGGGACATCCGGGTTAAAGGAATATGGCGGTTATGTCGATGAGGAATTTAACCCTAAACTTAAGGGAACCAAAGCTATTAAAGTTTATACCGAGATGTCGGAAAATGATGCGGTAGTCGGTGCAATTTTATTTTGTATTGAAATGCTTTGCCGCCAAGTAAAATGGGAAATGAGCGCTGATGAAGATGACAAACCAGGTCAAGAAGCGTCCCAATTTGTAACTGAATGCATGGATGATATGAGCCATACGTGGGAATCTACAATAAGCGAAGTACTGACCATGCTTAAATTCGGTTGGTCATACTTTGAATTGGTTTACAAAGTGAGGCAAGGAGATTCTGAAGATCCAAGGCGCCGGTCAAAATATACTGATGGAAAATATGGATGGCGCAAAATTGCTTTACGTTCCCAAGATTCGCTTTTAAAATGGGTGTTTCAGGATGACGGTGGAATAGCAGGTATGTGGCAACAGCCAGTCAGTGGGCCAACAGTATTTATTCCCATCGAAAAAGCTTTACTTTTTAGGACTAAAGAAAATAAAAACAACCCTGAAGGAAAAAGTATACTTAGAAATGCCTATCGTTCTTGGTATTTTCTTAAACGGCTACAAGAGATTGAGGCAATCGGATTTGAACGAAATTTAACCGGTTTGCCAAAAATGCAAGTGCCATTAAATTTGTTGATTTCAGACGCAACGGATAGCGATAAATCATTGTTAAATAGCTTTAAAGATATGTTACGTGATATTCGGAAAGATGAGCGCGGTTATATCATTGTACCTCCGGAACAAAACGAAGACGGCCAGCCAAGTGGCTATAAATTTGAATTAATCGCTTCACCTGGAAATCAAGGTTCTGGAGATATCGATAAGGCAATTACACGTTATGAGCAACGTATTGCTATGTCAGTATTGGCCGAATTTATTTTATTAGGACTTGATAAAGTTGGTTCTTTTTCGTTGGTGTCATCTAAAACTAATCTTTTTGCAACGGCATTAACTGCCTGGCTAGATTCGATTGCAGCCGTATTTAATATGTTTGCTATTCCGCGATTACTGAAAGTAAATGGTTACAAATTAGAAAAAAATCCTGTGCTTAAACACGGGTCGGTCCAGGATGTCAGCTTAGACGAACTTGGTAACTTCTTTAGAAATACTGGACTTGGAATTTCGCTTTCAGACATGGAAATGGAAAATTATTTAAGAGGAAAAATCAATGCGCCGTTGAAGAAAGAAGAGACGATATTATAAAAAGGAGCAATAATAATGGATTTAAGAGCAGATTGCAGAACAACAGATCCGTTTTTTTATGAATTGCAAAAATCAAAAAAATGTATTGATAATGACGAAAAAAATCAAATGTCTTATAAAAAATGTAATGGATGCGAATATTGCGCAGAAGGAGCAATATTGGGCAAAGGATTTTTTTTGGAGTGCAGAATAACCGGTAAACAAATGCCTATTACAAATTGTCCGAAAGAGTGACCATATGATCCATAAAGCCATAAATCCTCCGGATAAAGAATGGAAATATCAGCACAAAATAGCAGATCAATTTTTTCAAGATCTTGCTGATGCAACAGAATTAATTTTATCAAATTTGCAAGAAGAAATTGATATTGCTACAATCGAAGAAGCACTTAGACAAGGAAAACCGACTATTATAATCGATTCAATAGATTGGTCGGAGCAATTCGAAGATAAGCTGCTTCTAAAATATGAACCTGTATATAATACAATAATGGCATTAACCGGCGCTGAAGCATGGAAAGAATTAAGTATTCCGATTGCCTTCAATATTAGGAATCCATATTCTGAAAAATGGATTGCCGAAAATGCTGCAAATATGGTAACATTAGTTACTAAAGAGACTAAACAAGCAATCCGGCGTGTTATATTAGATGGATTTCAAATGGGGTTTGCACCTCGGCAAATGGCAAAACCAATTCGGGAAATGATTGGGCTAACTGAACGGGATTCCCGGGCAGTTTTGAAATATTGGGCTAAATTAAACGAAGAGGCGGATTTATCAGCACGCCGTGTTGATAATATGGCAAACACATATGAAAAACAATTATTGAGAAAACGGGCTTTAACGATTGCCAGGACCGAAACTCTAAACGCAGCTAATCGAGGAATTGAAGCATCTTGGCAAGTTGCTCGTGATGGCGGATATATACTTCCTGAAACCCAAAGGGAATGGATTGCGGCTGCTGGGAGTTGTCGGACGTGTAAAATTTGTATGGATTATAATGGCAGGAAAGCTCCATTAGATGGTCCATATGTATCGCCAAAATATGGGGAAAAAATGGGTCCACCTGGTCATGTATGCAATTGCCGGTGTAGTCAGGGATTGGTTACAAAATAGTAGGTGATACAAAATTTCCCTTGAATCCGAAATAAAAGCAGGCGCTTATCAGTGCCTTATGTGCATTTGGTGCGATAAATACGCTTTTATTTGTCCTGCATTTCCAAAAATAATTCCGGCTGATATTATCATGGGACGATTTATTCATTCGCGACCGTGGCGAGGACAAGAAAATCCGGAGATATTATTTAGACCAAAAGTGATTGTGATAAACAATACAAAGAGGTGATAAATATGGCCTGTGGCGGAAGCAAAAAGCCAAGTGGGGGAACCGGTGGAAAAAGAAAATAATAAAACAACAACACACTAAACCGTCTTCAATTATGAAGGTGATTTAATATTATAAATTAGGAGCGTGACTCCGTTTGACCGATTTTAAATCAATAATTTGTCCTCAATGCGGTTTTAAGGCGGCTCATTATAAAAATGGTGAAATCGAAATTAAAATGAAAGATTGGTTGGCTGGCAGAGGAAAAATGGAACAAAATAGCATTTGGAACTTTTCTTGTCGCCGATGTGGTCATGAATTTACTTATCAATCCACTTGATGGAGGTTAAATGTTTAACGATAAATCTATACTTATTACAGGCGGGACCGGTTCGCTTGGTAGTCAATGCGTAAAACATATTTTAGCCAATTATAAACCTCGCCGCTTAATAGTTTTTAGCCGGGATGAAATAAAGCAAAACGAATTAACGCAGCAATTCAGCGATGAATGCTTGCGTTTTTTTATTGGCGATATTCGAGATTTATCACGATTGAATCGAGCTTTTGATGATGTTGATTTTGTTATCCATACAGCGGCTCTGAAACATGTTAATCAAGCCGAATATGATCCGGATGAATATCTCAAGACTAATGTCAATGGTACTCAAAATGTAATTGAAGCCGCTATTAATAATGAGGTCAAAAAAGTTATTTTAATATCGACTGATAAAGCGGTTAATCCTATTTCGCTATATGGTAGTACTAAACTAACGGCAGAGAAACTTTTCATAGCCGCTAATAATATAGTGGGAAAACGCGAAACTAGATTTTCGGTTTGTCGGTTAGGAAATATATCCGGTTCCCGAGGGTCAGTTATTCCATATTTTAAAAAACTTGTTTCTGATGGGGTTGATTATTTACCGATTACCGATCCAAATATGACTCGATTTTTGATTACTGCCGAGGAAGCGGCAAAATTTATTTCAAGATGCTTTAATTTAATGCAAGGCGGCGAAACTTTTTGCCCTAAAATGTCTTCAATAATTATTCACGACTTGGCTAAAGCATTTGGCAAGCCATGCCAAATAGTTGGCATTCGCCCGGGGGAAAAGCTGCATGAGATTCTTTGCTTGGCTGAATTAGATTATTTAACATTGGAATTCCGGGATTATTTTGTAATTAAGCCGACCATGAAATTGATCCACAATTACAATTATGAAATTAGCAAAGATAGTGAACATGCTGCTTTTGTCAGTTCAAAGTTTCAATATGACTCTTTGCGAAATCAATTTCTTAGAATCAAAGAAATAAAGGAGCTATTATGATTTATTTGGATGATCCAAATATAGATGAATCCGATTTAAAATATGTCAATAAAGCAATCCTTGATGGCGATATTTCAACTAGAGGAAATTATATAAAACAATTCGAAAATGCAATTTCAAATTATCTAGGCGGTCCTCATTGCATAGCGACTAATACGGGAAGCGCGTCTTTGCTTGTGGCTTTAAAAATTTTAGGCATTGGTATGGGTGATGAAGTTATTGTTCCAGCGTGTACTTTTGCTGCAACTGTAAACGCAATTAAAATGGTTGGCGCAGAACCAGCTTTTGCGGATATCAATTTGAATACTTGGAATATAGATATAAAAGAAGCTGGAAAAATATTATCACGCAAAACTAAAGTTATTATGCCAGTTCATTTATATGGCAATTCTTGCGAAATGGGTCAAATTAATTTATTTGCTAAAACTAATAATTTACATATTATTGAGGATGCTTGCGAATCTCTTGGAACCACCTGTTACACCTATTACACTGGTGCAATAGGTGATATAGGTTGTTTCTCGTTTAATCGAAATAAAATAATAACAACTGGCGGCGGGGGAATGATAGTCACTAAATACCCTATTCTAGCTGAAAAAGCAAGGCAATTTATAAATCAAGGCAGAGACGAAAACGGGAAAGCAGTTGGACTCGGTTTTAATTTTGGAATGACCAATCAAAATGCAGCATTAGGATTAAGTCAGTTAAAACGACTTAAAGAATTTTTGGATAAAAAAAGTTATTTTGCTTATCAATATCGGACTTTATTATCTGATTGCAAAAATATTAAATTTCAGCTTATGAAAGATGGCAGGCACAGGCATTCTTATTGGTTTACTGCCATTAAAATTAATACTCAAAAAGTCGGCAAAACGATTCCACAAATTCAAGAGGAATTACAAGCAAAAGGAATACCGACACGCCGAATATTTGAACCATTAGTACCATTACCAAATGCTATTGATTTATATGAAAACGGTTTGTGCCTACCATCGTCAACCAAAAATACTTTTGAAGATATTGAATATGTGGCAAAGACACTTTTGGAGGTGCTTAATTGATCGCTATTATTCCAGCCCGTGGAGGTTCAAAAAGAATCCCAAATAAAAATATCCGAGATTTTTGCGGTAAACCACTGATATATTGGACAATTAAAGCGGCACAAGATAGCGGAATTTTTGAGAATATTATTGTTTCTACAGAAGAGCCAAAAATCTCCAAAATTGCAGATAGTTATGGAGTTAAAAATATTGGTCGACCAATGGAATTAGCAACTGATTCAGCGACAACTTTAGATGTAGTAAAGTGGTCGATTAAACAGGTCAAAACTGATTCAATTATGATATTACAATGTACATCACCATTAAGAATAGATTTTGATATAAGAAGAGCACAAGGACTTATTTGTCGCGAATGTGATTCAATAGTTTCAGTAAAATCAAGTTTGGATGGAGTATATTTACAAAACGGAGCAATTTATGCAGCTAGAATAGATTACATTAAAAATTATGGAAAACTTTATGGTAATGATTCGTTTTTATATTTAATGCCTTCGGAACGTTCTATCGACATCGATACTGAAATTGATTGGAAAATAGCCGAAATGCTTATGGAAAAGAGGCTTAGTAATGCCCAGAACATTTATAATTGCTGAAGCTGGAATTAATCATAATAAAGATATCGAATTTGCTTTTGAATTATGCAATGCGGCAAAAAATGCTGGAGCCGATGCAGTAAAATTTCAAACATGGGTAACCGATTTAATTTATACCAAAGATAATCCTCGATATAAAATGTTAAAAGAATTAGAGATGCCATTTGATTTTTTTCGGGAGATAAAAAAATATTGTGATGATATTGGGATAATGTTTTTATCAACGCCGGACGATATAGAAAGCTTAAATTTTTTAATCGATGAATTAAAGATGCCAATTATCAAAGTTGGGTCGGCCAATTTGATCAATAAGCCATTTTTGAAAGCAGTAATTAATAAGAACAATCCGGTTATATTATCAACTGGGATGGGTAACGAACAAGAATTTTTATGGGCTTTATGGCTAATTCATAGCGAATTAAAATTTAAAAATAAAATAGCTTATTTGCATTGCGTATCTTGTTATCCGACTGATTATTTTGAGGTTAATTTAAATTGTATCTCAACGTTAAAAAAATGGGTTAATAATATACCAAACGCAAGCATTGGTTTTTCAGATCATACTATTGGCATTGAAATTCCAATCGCTGCTGTTATTATGGGCGCTTCAGTAATTGAAAAACATTTAACCATTAA
>Ga0265297_10011893_pt1 | contig 10564 bp, 9 predicted proteins | sample Munlanlwell13791_FD_192502 | JGI IMG/M metagenome (GOLD analysis project Ga0265297, IMG submission 192502) | Leachate microbial communities from a municipal landfill in Southern Ontario, Canada - Leachate well 137-91 | ecosystem: Engineered > Solid waste > Landfill > Unclassified | place...
AGACGTGCGTTGGGCGATAAGCGGCTTTCAGGGAAGGACGCCGAGGTCCGCTTGTACCGGACTTATCCGAAAAACTGATTCGATTTATTATCCGTTGGACTGTGAGTGCGGGACGGCATTATCATCCCTCACTTTCTCCGGGGTTTTCGGAGGGGGTTGCGCGAAGATCCAAATAGGCGAAAAAGGGCAAAAGATTTTGGATGAGATCGAAGAATACGCCAAACTCTCCGCCGAAGAAGAAGGGATAGATGTTTCGGAAGTGGATAGGATGGCGCTGCTTAGGGAGATATATCCTTATGATGCGGCCATGATGTATTGAACGGGCGAATATCGTCCGTTTTTTTACCGCCATGAAGCTGGCAGCCCCAAGGGGAATCCCATCGAGTCGGATTTCCGCCCATTGGCTGAAATCCGCTCTCCGGCCCCGCCTCCTTCTCCGCCACTGCTGTGGCGGATTCAGTCCGGCGTTCGATTCCCCTTGTTTTAAATCAAAAAATAAAATATCCCGTAAAAATGGGATATTTATCAGCAGCCCCAAGGGGAATCGAACCCCTATTTTCAGGATGAGAACCTGATGTCCTAACCGTTAGACGATAGGGCCTTTCAAACTGAAATTTAATGGAAAATTTTCATTCTGTCCATTTTGATTTATTATTTTCTTATATCAATGGCCGAGGAAACCCGCTTTAAAATTAAAATGCTTCCTTATGCCTTTTACGGCATATTTTCCTTATGCCTTTTAACCGCGATATTTCTTCTCGCGTTTTTTTCCGTTCCTGAAGGCGCGTTCATAATTCTCCAAGGGGCGATAGGCGATAAGCATTCCCTTCTCGGCCTTTCTTTTGTCTCTTTGGCTGTTTGCGGCATAAATCTTGCCGCTTCATGGGGTATGTACAAGAAAGACAGGGTGGCATCCCATATTTTGGGCGGTCTTGCCATAGCCGTTCCTGCCATTATCCTGCTTAAAATGGCGGCGGTTATCTTTGCCTACTAATACGGTGTTTGCAATAAATAGCCGGTTTCTGCTACTATAGCCGGGTTATGTTTGCTGTCATAGAAACCGGAGGGAAGCAATATGTTGTGATTCCCGGCAATAAAATAAAAGTTGAGAAGCTGGACGCGGAAAAGGGGTCCGAAGTTTCGTTCGATAAGGTTCTTCTTAAAGAAAAAGAGTCGGGTATTGAGCTCGGCAAGCCCTATTTGAACGGCGCCACCGTCAAAGGGAAGATCCTTAACCAAGGAAGGGACAAAAAAAAGATAGTCTTTAAGTTCCATTCCAAGAACCGCTACGATAAGAAAAAGACCCATCGCCAGGCCTTCACTGAAGTGGAAATCAGCTCTATCGCTTAATAGACCTAAAAAACCCGCAGATGCGGGTTTTTTAGTATCTTATACTACTTAACATTAAAAAGACCCGACACGCTTTTCTTTCGTCGAAGGACGTTTATAAGAAACAATCCGTTATTTAGAGAAGCTCTCGGAGGATTTTTAGCACGGTCCCCGAGTTTTAACGAGGGGTAAAAGTCCGTTCGTGAAACGGTTTTTAACCGAAGGTTAAAAACGAGGGCAGGCTGGCTTTTCCGGCAGGGGAAAAGAACAGCCGGTTCTTTAAATAACGGATTGTTTTATACCCCTACTTTCTTCCTTCTATCGCCTCAAAAAGCGTATCCGGGTCGGCGAACTCCACCTCTCCTCCTATCGGTATCCCTCTTCCGAGCCTTGTTATCTTTTCCGCTGATCCGCGAAGATGCTCCGCTATTATCTCAGCCGATATGTCTCCGGCGGTGGTGGGGCTGAACGCAATGATTATTTCCGTGAGTTTTCCCGAAGGGGACGAAACACCCCTGGCTTTGAGCGAATCCAATTTTATTTTCTGGCTTTCATCAAGTTTTCCCGCTTTTTTGATGTCTCCGAGGCATAAATAAACCCCGTTATATTTTTGTGTCGATTCTATGGATATCAGGTCTGTTTCTTTTTCCACTATGGCAACCGTATTTTTATCGCGCGCCCGGTCTTCGCATATCGCACAAAATTCCCCCTCATTGTCGTGTGTCGAAAAGCAAGCCGGGCAAAGCTTGAGCCCCTGTATCGTTCCCAAAGCGGCCATAATGTCGGACGCCGCCTTTTTCCTGTTTGCGAGGTGGAACGCGAGGCGTATCGCTTGTCTTGGGCCTATTCCGGGGAGCTTTGAGAACTCGTTTACGAACGGCTTAATTGAATCCGGTATTTTCATGTACTTCGTCTAAATTTTCAAAGCTTGCCGATTCTTTATTAAAGCGGAGCTGTACGATGCCGAGCGGACCGTTTCTGTGTTTTGCCACGTGTATCTCCGTTAACCCTTCGTCGCTCGGGTTATCCATTGATTGTTGGTATCTCCATGTCGGATGGATGAACATCACGACGTCGGCGTCCTGTTCTATTGAACCGGAATCGCGGAGGTCCGAAAGCTTTGGGACTTTGTTGTCTCTTTGTTCTACGCCGCGGGAAAGCTGGGATAGGGCGAGTATCGGAATGCTGAGCTCCCTCGCTATGGTCTTCAGACCGCGGGATATCTCGGTTATCTGCTGGACGGGATTGTCGGAATTCTTTCGGGGTTGGATAAGCTGCAAATAGTCCACCACTATGAGTCCCAGGTTTTTTTCTTCCGCCTGGAGCCTTCTTGCCATTCTCCTTATCTCAAGGATATTGGGCGAAGGAGTGTCGTCAACATATATCTTGGCCTGTGCCAGCCGGTCGAATGCCGCCTGTATCATTTCATAATCCAAAGCATCCAGTTGTTTTCCGGTGCGTATCTTCCAAAGGGAAACCTTGGATTCCGCCGAAATAAGCCTGTCCACTATTTGTTCCCGGGACATTTCGAGCGAAAATATGCCGACTCCGAATCCGGCCCTTGTCCCGACATGCCTTATCATATCCAGGGCAAGTGATGTCTTTCCGAAAGACGGCCTTGCGCCGAGTATGACGAGATCGGACTTCTGGAGCCCGGAAAGGATATTATCAAGGCCGGTGAATCCGGTAGGCACCCCGCGTGTAATGTCTCCATGGCTTATGCGCTCAAGTCTTTCGTAAGCGGCAGGAAGCTCGTTCTTTACCGAAGCGAAGCTTCTGACCGCCGTCTTGTTCGTTATGGAAAAGACTTTCTGTTCGATATTATCGAGCAGGATGTCTATGTCTTCCGACTCCGACATCGCACTCTCGGTTATGGTGTTGGAAGTGCTTATGAGGTCCCTAAGGATCTTCTTTTCTTTCACGATGCCCGCGTAATGGGCCACATGGGCGGCGGAAGGAACGGAGTTCACGAGATCGGTCAGATATCCCATTCCTCCCGTCTGTTCGGTAAACCCGGCTTTTTTTATTTCCGCCGATAAGGAAAGGAGGTCTATCGGGGCCTTCTTTTCCCATAACCGGAGCATCGTTTCATATATGACGCCGTTCTTTTTATCGTAAAAATCTTGCGGCTCAAGCGTGTCGGCGATCGTTCCTATCGCGTCTTTGTCTATCATCACCGCTCCGAGAACCGACTGCTCGGCTTCAAGGTCTTGAGGGGGGATTTTGAGGTCGTTTTTGTTCATATCTTCTTTCTTATGATATATCCTTCCGGTCCGTCACTTATTTCGTAACCTTTTTCTTCAATGGATTTTCTGGCATCGTCCGCTGCGGCATAATCTTTTTGTCTTCTTAATTCTTCCCTTTTTTCCGCCAGATTTCGTATCTCGTCGGGAACGGTATGGTCCGATACGTCCGGACCTGACGATATTCTAAGTCCTAAGACGCGGTCGGCATAATCCGCAAGATAAAGCTTTTCTTCCGCCGAGATATTTCTGTCCTTGATGGCATTCCATAAAGCCGCGAGCGCCCTGGGCGTATTTAAGTCATCGCTCAAAGCGTCCAGTATCTCTTTTTCCGTTTTTTTGTTTCGAGATGGCTTAACGGGTCCGTTTGGACCGTGGGCGTTTTTATGGGATGAGTACGCTTGGCGAAGGTTCTGCAAAGCCGAGTTGGCCGCCTCAAGCGCTTCCCAGGTAAAATTCATTTTGGAACGGTAGTGCGTTTGAAGGCAAAGATACCTGAATGCGAGCGGGTCGTATCCTTTTTCTTCTATTTCGCGGAGAGTGTAAAAATTTCCCGCCGATTTTGCCATTTTCACGCCATTAACGAGCAGGTGCTCTCCGTGCATGAAAAATCGGGAGAAAGGTTTGCCGGTGGCGGCCTCCGATTGGGCAATCTCGTTTTCGTGATGTGGGAACGCGTTATCCACTCCGCCGGTATGTATATCCAAAGTTTCTCCGAGATATTCCATTGCCATGGCGGAACATTCTATATGCCATCCCGGACGGCCCTCTCCCCATGGAGAATTCCATGACAGCTCGCCGCTTTTTTTCGCTTTCCAAAGGGCAAAGTCTTCCGCTTCATCTTTTTCATATTCGTCGGCCGAAGTCCGCCTCCGCCTTGGCGCAAGACAGGTCGGCGAAGCCTCAGCGAGACGGGTCCGCCTCGGCGAAGCCTTAGCGAGACGGGTCCGCCTGCGATCGAGCGAAGCGGCTTTTTGCCCTTCGAGATCCGGATGGGTGAGTCTGCCGTAATCCTTGAATTTTGAAACGCTGAAATAAATGGAACCGTCCTCTCCTTTATAGGCATATCCTTTTTCCATTAATTTTTCTATGAGCGATATCATCGCCTTGATATGGCCGGTCGCCCGAGGGGTCTTCTCCGGGGTTTCAATGTTTAATTTCGCGATATCTTCAAAGAAATGCTTTTCGAACGGAAGCGTTATTTCTTCGGGAAGCTTACCCGACTCAATGGAAGATTTGATTATCTTGTCATCGATGTCAGTGATGTTCATTACTTGAAAAACGCGGTATCCGGAAAGTTCCATTATTCTTCGCAGAACGTCTTCAAAGATATAGGTTCTCAGGTTTCCGATGTGCGCGAAGTTGTAAACGGTCGGTCCGCAGGTGTAGAGTTTCACTGTCCGGCCGGATTTCGGCCTGAACTCCTCCTTTTTCCCTGAAAGGGTATTGTAAAGCGTTATGGGTAAAGCGCTTCTGAAGAAGGGAATCATGAGCGAATTATAACACCGCCTTTTATTGCCCGCGACAAGCCCGTTTTGGCTTGACAATGTTAATCTTTTATTTAGAATAACGCTGAATTATGCCTGAAAAAGATATTAAAAATAATCACGCCGAAGAGGCGAATATCAAAGACAAATCAATTCCGGAAGAGGATGTTCTTCACGGAAGCGAAATAGAGGCGGATGGTGAAAAACTGAAAAAAGAAAGGGATGATTATCTTGATGGCTGGAAAAGGGCAAAAGCCGAGCTCATCAATTACAAAAATGACGAGTTAAAGCGGATGAACGAGATTATCCGCTTCGCCGGAGAGGACATTACGCGTGAGATGATAGGCATTTTGGACAGCTTTGACCTGTGTATTGCTTCCCTGAATAAAGATGAGCAAAACGTGGCGAAAGGCATTTATATGATAAGGACCCAAATGGAAGATGCTCTTAAGAAAAGGGGACTTGAAAGGATAATTGTTTCAGTGGGCCATCCGTTTGATCCCGCCCTTCACGAAGCGATTTCCGCCGTGGAATCGGATAAACCTCCCGGAACGGTTATCGAAGAGATAGAAAAAGGATTTACTTGGAACGGAAAACTTATCCGTCCCGCGCGAGTGGTTGTTGCCAAATAACACATTTCTTCGTCAGTTCCGCCTATGGCGGAACGCATCCCGGCGAAAGCCGGGACCCATATAAATCAACTCATTTAATAAAATGCCAAAAATAATAGGAATAGATCTTGGTACAACCAATTCAGCCATGGCTTTCGTCGGATCCGACGGTAAGCCGGAAATATTGGAATCTTCCGAAGGAGCAAGGACGACTCCTTCCATAGCGGCCGTCAATAAGAACAATGAACGTCTCGTTGGCGTTCTTGCCAAACGCCAATCAATAACCAATCCGGCGAATACTATTTTTTCCGTTAAAAGGCTTATCGGACGAAAATGGAGCGACGAAGAAGTGAAGCGGGATAAACAGTGGCTTTCATATGAGCTTAGGGAAGCCGAGAATGGAGGGATTGAAATAAAGCTTGGTGAAAAATGGATGAGTCCGGAGGAAATATCGGCGATGGTTTTGGGGAAGCTTAAAACAGACGCCGAAATGAGGCTCGGAGAAAAAATAGAAGAAGCGATTATCACCGTTCCGGCATATTTTGACGATTCAGAGCGCCAGGCGACCAAAAATGCGGGCGAAATAGCCGGTTTTAAGGTAAGAAGGATACTCAATGAGCCTACGGCTGCGGCATTGGCATACGGATTGAATAGGGGAAAAAACGAGAAGTTGGTTGTTTACGATTTTGGTGGCGGAACTTTTGATATTTCCGTGCTCGAAGTGGGCGATGACACTGTCGAAGTTAAAGCGACCGGAGGGGATACCCATCTCGGCGGAGATGACTTCGATAAGAAATTGAATGAATACGTCGTTGCTAAGTACAAAGAAAGCGAAGGGATAGATATTTCAAAAGACCCGCTCGCCCTTCAGAGGCTTAAGGAGGCGGTTGAACGCGCGAAACACGAACTTTCTTCTTCTATCGAAACCGAAATAAACCTGCCTTATATAACTTCGGATTCTTCGGGACCGAAGCACCTGCTTATGAAAATAACGAGAGCCAAACTCGAAGAGCTTGTCTCCGAATACATCGAAAAGGCGTCTCGCCTTACGGAAGAGGCGGTCAAAGAAGCCGGTTTTTCCATGTCGGATATTGATGAGATCATTCTCGTCGGCGGCCAAACGAGAATGCCCGCTATTCAGGCGTCGGTTAAGAATCTTTTCGGCAAAGAGCCAAATCGCGGAATAAATCCGGATGAGGTCGTGGCGCTTGGCGCCGCTATCCAAGGCGGGATTTTTCAAGGCGACGTCAAAGACATCCTTTTGCTTGATGTTACTCCTCTTACCTTAAGCATCGAAACCTTGGGAGGAATAGCTACTCCGATGATACCTAAGAATACGACCGTCCCGACAACCAAGACACAGGTATTTTCAACCGCCGCCGATAATCAAATGTCCGTTGAAATACGCGTAGTCCAGGGAGAGCGTCCGATGGCGGATGACAACAAGACTCTCGCAAGGTTCATTCTGGACGGCATCCCCCCCTCGCCAAGGGGAGTTCCGCAAGTGGAAGTGTCTTTCGATATAGACGCAAATGGCATATTGAGCGTTAAAGCCGTGGATAAGGCGAGCGGTAAAAGCCAATCGGTGCGCGTTGAGGCGCAAACCTCTCTTTCAAAGGACGAAATAGAACGCCTTAAGAACGAAGCGGCAACGAACGCTGAAAGCGATAAGAGAAAAAAAGATATCATTGAAGCGAAAAACAGGGGAGAAGCGCTCGTTTATTCCTCGGAAAAAGCCCTTTCTGACGCCGAAGGGAAAGTGGATCCGTCGGTTAAAACGGAAGTTGAAGAAAAGATTGCTTCATTGCGTTCGACCCTCGGTTCGGATGACCTCGAAAAGCTGGAATCTTCGATTTCAGGGCTGTCATCGTCGCTTCAAAAGATAGGGCAAGCAATGTACAATAAAGGGAATGAAGGAACTTCCGGCGGAGACGGAGGAAAAGAAGAAGATACTGGGACTGTTTCGTCCTAAGTTTGGCAGTCGCGCGGCGTACGACGAGTCGCCCGCGAGCAAAGCGGCGAAAGCCGCCCGAGAAGGCATTTCGGAAGCGGATTATTCCGCCGTCAAAATACTTTCCGTTATTTTGGGCGTTTCCGCTTTCGCTTTTTTATTCGGCTATTCCCTTTCCGCTTGGAGCGGATTTCAGGCCGCCGCCGCCGGCCTGATCTTTGTTTCCCTTATTGCGCTTCTGCCTCTTCTTTTAAAAGCGAAAAATCTGCAATTTGTTGCCGCTCTCACTTCTTCTGTCTCTATGGCGGCTCCGCTTTTCCTTTTCGGTGATGTTCCTTTGGTTCCGGTCGCCGCCCTTGCGGTGTTTTCGGTGATAATGCTTACGGGAGGGATTATTTTCGGAAAAAGGGAAATAGATAATTCCCTCAAAGTCAGCTTTACCAGGTTTTCCGGCCAAGTGATAGCCAAGGCGTTTACCGTCGTCGCTCTCGCGGCCGCCATTTCCTATGGTTGGAATTTCAAGGCAGCCGACCTGTTTTCGGACAAGTTTATCAATAAGGTTGTTTCTCTCTCTTCGCCGGTAGTTACTTATTACGCTCCCGGGTTCACGCCGGAAATGAAATTCGGCGAATTTTTGGAGATTTCCGCAAGGCGGTCCCTTGCGGGTAAAGATGCCATTAATTTTGCCCTTATGCCGGATACTTTGAAAAGGCAGCTTATCAGCCAAACGGTGGAAAATTCCCGCCGCGCGCTTGAGAATAATTTTGCGGTGGAAGTGGACCTGGACGCGTCTTTTGAGGAAAACTTCAGAAAAGCGGTTACCGAAAAAATAGCCGGGCCGGCAAAAGCCATCAATCCCGACCATCTCTCCGTTGCCGCCGCCATTGTGGTTTTCATATTTGTCCGCGGAACGTTATGGTTTTTGGGCTGGCTTGTTGCGGCGTTCGCATTCTTCATTTACCAGCTGCTGCTTGCCACAAAATTCGCGGAGATTTATCTTGAATCGAAAACAAGGGAGATAGTTTTGCTTAAATAATTTAGCTCTGTTTCATGAAAAAAGATTATTACGATATTCTTGGCGTCCAAAAAAGCGCATCGGAGGAAGAGATCAAAAAGGCGTATCGCAAGCTTGCCCATCAATACCATCCGGATAAATCGGGAGGGGATTCCGAAAAGTTCAAAGAGATAAGCGAGGCATATCAAGTCCTCTCCGATAAGGGGAAAAGGAGCAACTACGACCGTTTTGGCTCATCCGCCGACTGGCAGGGGGGAGGAAATCCCTTTGCCGGCATGGGTGGAATGAACGGAGTCAATTTTGATTTCGGAGGTGTCGATATGGGAGATCTCTCAAGCATATTTGAGAGTATGTTCGGTGGTATGGCCGGCACGGTCCGTCCGGTGAAAAGGAAGGGGTCGGACACTGAAGTTGTGGTGGAAATTACGCTTGAAGACGCCGTTAAGGGGGTCAGTATGCCGATAGTCTTAAAAACCTTCGTAAGCTGTAAGGCCTGTTCCGGAAAAGGCCATAATCCCGAAAAAGGATTTTCCAAATGCCGCGCTTGTGGCGGTTCCGGAAGCATCCGCGAAACCAAAAGGACCATTCTGGGCTCGTTCTCAAGGGTATCCGTCTGCAAAGACTGCGACGGTACCGGAGAAACTCCTTTGGACCCGTGTAAAAAATGCGGCGGCAAAGGAAGGATAAAAGGTGAACGGGAAATAAGCGTTGATATCCATCAAGGGGTAATGGACGGGCAGATCATAAAAATAAAGGGAATGGGTGAAGCCGGAGAAAAGGGTACCGATTCGGGAGACTTGTATGTCCGCGTCAGGGTCCTTCCGCATAAGGCTTTTACAAGGAACGGGGATGACTTGATAACTTTCAAAGAAGTTAAGTTTTCGGATATTTTACTTGGTAAAAAGGTCAGCGTGACGACCATTCGCGGGAAAGAAGTGGAAATATCCGCTGCACCCGGAGAGAGTATTCGTAAGGAGATAAGGATCAAAGGTGAAGGGGCTTCTCCAAGAGGCGATTTGATAGTTTTTTTGGACCTTCAGGTTCCCAAGAAATTGGATGCCAAAGCCAGGAAAATACTTGAAGAATTGGAGGGTGAGTGGTAAGATTTTCGCTAGAGTTTTTCCGCCCATAACTCAATGGTAGAGTAGCTGCCTTTTAAGCAGAAAGTTGAAGGTTCGAGTCCTTCTGGGCGGACAAGTTTCCTGTTTTATGGGAAACTGGCCCAGAATGGCTCGAACGTTGAAAGGGGCCGGGAAAACATTCTAAATGTTTTCCCGTGTAGCGAAGATATTAGGAACCGTGGGTTCCTAAAGAAGCGAGTCCCGAGTTTACCGAGGGACAAGCGACGTGAGATTCCTTCTGGGCGGACAAGTTTCCTGTTTTATGGGAAACTGGCCCAGAATGGCTCGAACGAGAAATATATAATCCACAAATTATCCGAAATGAAAAACAAATTTATTTTTCTGGGGTTGCTGGTTGTTGCCGCTCTCGCCGCTACTCTTTTTATTTTGCCCGGGGCGCCGGCGAATATTGCGGGAATCGATGTTCCCGATACGTTTCTTAATAGGTTTACCCCGTGGAAGCTCGGCCTCGACTTGGTGGGCGGAACGGCCATTACTTACGACATTGACCTTACAAGTGTTGAGCGGGCCGATGTCAACGCCGTGGTTAACGGGTTAAAAGATGTCATTGAAAGGAGAATAGACCTTTACGGCGTTTCCGAACCGAGAGTCCGTGTTATAGAGAAAGGGGAAAACAGGCAACTTCTCGTCGAGCTCGCCGGAATAAACGACATTGATGCTGCCGTGAAAGAAATAGGGGAAACTCCTTATCTCGATTTCAGGGAAAATTGTGTTTTTACCGAAACATCCATTGAATGTGTTCCGACCGAACTTTCCGGCCGGCACATCAAGCGGGCTTCTGTCGCG
>Ga0265297_10011894_pt1 | contig 10563 bp, 14 predicted proteins | sample Munlanlwell13791_FD_192502 | JGI IMG/M metagenome (GOLD analysis project Ga0265297, IMG submission 192502) | Leachate microbial communities from a municipal landfill in Southern Ontario, Canada - Leachate well 137-91 | ecosystem: Engineered > Solid waste > Landfill > Unclassified | place...
CATCTACTATGGAAGGATATGAAATTAGATTTTCTGAGGTATTATCAGCTATGGAAATATTATCTAACCTTGAAAGAACTATTGCAATTTCTTTAAAATCACTTATACTTAAATTATCAATTCTTGATAGTTGAGCTAATATTGAAACTAACTTGGATTCACCAATTTTAATACCTTCAGTACCAATTGGTAAGGATAACATACTTTCTAAATTGCTACTTGATATTAATAATGAATCTAATATGCTAGGCATATTACCTATATCAATGATAGGACCCCCATATTCCACTTCTACATATAATTGGGAACAACCAACAAAACTTGTATTATTATTAACTTCAAATCCTATTTGTAATTCATCTATTTCACTCCATGTCCACGCTAATCCTGTTTTTGGATTTACTGTCCACACAAATAATTTATTTTCAAAAGTTTCTAATTCAGTAGTAAGGTCGTCACTAAAGTAAACAGTTCCATTTGTTAATATAACTATTCTACCATAATCATCTTCAGAAAGTCTTGACATTCTTGCCTTAACAGTAATCTTATTTATTGTACCAATACCAGAATGTGTAGGAAGCTCATATAAATCATAATAAGTACCATAATCATAAGGATTTCCAACACGATCATAATCATTAGCATCTTCTTCATCAATATAAGACCAATTATCTACTTGAGTTGGTGGAATATCATTATTCCATAATTCTGTTATATCGCCATCAGCATTAGGACGTAAGATTTCAATAGATTTTTCCCCAATTTTTATTCCATCACTTTTTAGTAAAGTTGCTAACATTGCAAGTAATTTAGAATCTGCTATTTTAGAGCCATCTGTTTTGGCAATTGGCATTATTCCTGATTCAGTGTTGCTTTCTTCTGATGTTAGACCATCAGTTCTTATTAATTCAATAGCTTCCTGAATTAACTTACTACTATCCTCTTGTAAAATATATGATGTATCTTCATTTAATATATAACTTGACATCAGTAGCTATACCCTTCACTTAATTTTGGTTTCCACAACCTATCGTGTTTTTCCCACATGTCTTTTAAAAATATCCAGGGATTGCCATAACCTAATCCACCGCTGGGGTTGTAAGTTATTTCTATATAGGGGCGCAGTGCCGAATCCGCATATTCACTTGAAGCAAAAGTAAAATATTGTGTACCTGCTCCAGTAGATGCGGGTTGCTTAATTGATAACCCATAATTATTACCGCCGCTTGCCCACTGCTGAACCGTTGCTGTTGTTAGCGTCCAGTAATACCACGCCAGTGCTGTTGCCGGTGCTTGAGTATCTATCGCACTGCCCGTTGTAGGTTTTGTATTATAGGTTACTGTCGCTTCGCTAAAATCGGATGTATTTTCATATATGGATATATTCTGTGCTGTTCCGCCCTTAGCGGTACAATATAGTGCCAGTCTTGCTGATTTAACTTTTATACCAAATAACATAGGGGAACATTTTAAACATGCCATCTGTAAATTATAATTATTATATAATATTTGTATTGTAGTTACAGAAGCATAATTTGTAGTGGGGTTATCGGTATCAATATAAGCATCGTCTGTCAGTGTAAATTTTTTTATAGCCATAATTACCCCTTATTCCATTTAATATCTATCCAGTCAATCAACACCGCATCTGCATCACATTCGGCATCGTCCTCAACAACAAATTTACAGTGCCAGATCTCCCCTGCTACCATTAAGTGGTTTGCTTGAGTTACAGTAACGGTCTTGATTTTTACATCACCGATAGTGGCGTCCGAGGCTTCGGCATTATATAACTGGTAAGCCGCTGCAAGGTCGGGATTGTGAGGTTCGGTTGTGGCAACGGAAGCTACCCTTATGCCCATAGAGTGAGTTTTGGAAGCCCCTCCACTTCTAAAGCAAATCGAAATATCAATATCGCCACCGTCATAATCAGCAGGCACTAAAAATTTAGGCATATCAAACCATTCAGTTTTTGCCACCGCTAAATGCTGTGCATAACACTTAGCAGCCGTACCTGCTGTGTCAACAAGTGAAGCAGTGCTGCCGTTGATATTAAATCCTGCAGCCATGCAGATTATTTCATTAGACTTTAAATCTGAAGTTGCATTTTCCTTAATATTTGCCCAAGAAATTTTCTTAGTTACAGATAAAGTTATATCTACAATAGGTAATATATCAGTATCTATTGGCGTAGTATAATTAGTAAGTTCACTTATTTTTTTATCTACCATTTTTTATTATCTCCTTCTCTTACCCCGCATCGCTTGCAGTAACCGTATATGTTAAATTTATTACATTACCACTTATAACAGGTTGTGCTGTACCAAATTTACCACAACAGAATAATACTCCACCGCCAGCTTCGTCACCTTTAGTATTTACAGATACTATTGAAGCACCATAAAGTGTTTTTGAAGCATTCATAGTAAATACTGCCTTATTTGCACTATTGGTAGTTGATCCTTCAGTTGATGCAGCATTATTAAATTCCGGTCTTGTTGCTTCATCATAAGCTTCACATTCTGTATAAACAGGTACAGCATAAGTTTCTGAACCATCAGGTGTGGTATCACTTTCAAACAGTTCACAATACCATGTTGCTTTCTTTGCCGTATCATGAAGAACTACGTTTAGAAGATGATTAAGACCTTCATCTGTTATAATATTATGACATTGTGATTTTGATAGTAATTTACCTCCTGCTTTTTCATAAACTTCAATTTCCCAAATCCCTCTAAATCTTGCACTATCTTTCATAAATTATCCCTCCTTTATTTTCACACTTAACTAAAATATTTTGTTGTTTCATTATTTATATCCTCCTTAATATAACTATTCACCAAATTTAACTCATTTACATCTTTTTCTAAATCATTTATTAACTTAATAAGATAAGGTAAATTAATACTAATATCATTTTTACTTGTTAATAATTGATTTGTCAACTTATTAATTTCCTTAATACCAAAAAGAATATTATTATTCTTGGTATTTATTTTATTTTCGTCTATTTTCATATAATTTATTTCCTTTCACTAAATTATCTTTAGCCCATAATGGCTGAAGATTGCATAATGACCAACATTGCTTAAATTCTCTATCTTCATAAGATTCAAATTTCCATAAACTTATTGGTATAATATGGTCTATATGCCATCCCTTAAATCCATAATTATTCCAATTCATTCCATGCTGAAATAAATTCTCAAGATGATCTATTAGATTCTGTAATGTATAACCTACTAAAGATTCCCAATGCCACCCATTTTTATTTCCCTTCAATGATTCCCACATATGTTTACTAATATTTTTATTAATTTTAGCATCAATTTTATCTCTATTTTTATAATATCTATTGCTACTATATTTTCTAACTTTATCTGGATTATTTTTTAACCATATTTTATGTGATTTTAATTCCAATTCTACTTTTTCGGGATTACTTCTATATATTATTTTTGCTGTTTTAACTTTATCTGGATTTTCATCTTTCCATTTTTTAGAAGCTAAAGTACATTTATCTTTATTATTTAGTCTATAATTCTTATTTATTTCATTAAGCTTATCTTTATTTTCTATAGCCCATATTTTCCATTTTTTATTAATTTCTTCTTTATTTTTATCGTAGTATACTTTAGTTCTAATTTTAGTACATTCTTTACATTCACCTCGGTGCCCATCAGGTCTTGATACTTGTTTATGAAAGTCATCAATACTTTTCTCTTTATTACATTTAGTACATATTTTTGTTTTCATACTTTTATTATAACATTACTGCTGAATAAGGTCAAATTGCACATCAGTCCAGTAAATTCCTTGATTACTTCTAAAATTATTATACTTCAATGCTCCAGCATAAACTGTTATTGTTTTTATTTCCCCATTGTCATCCATATATACTGCATCAAAGAAAGCGGTATCTCCATCTACAATATCTGCAATTGCTTTTAATTCTGCCCCTTTTAATATAGGATATTTGAAAGTTAGTTTGGTTTTCTTAGCTACAATTTCTAACATCATTTTTCCCGAAGCCACTCTCCCTGCTGTACTCAATGTATATCGTTCAATCCCAAAATCACCTGGTTTTGGTTGTTTTATTTCTACCCCATTCAGCATTATTAACTGTGCCATAATTTATGTTGTCCTCCCAGCTACTCTAAGTGTCTCGGCTTTTCTAATTTTAAATAAGTCTCTCTCCAAATTTACTAAATCAGACCGTTTCATTTTAACAGCCACATATTCAGAAGATGCTTCTTCTATTCTATTTCCAACAATTAAACCTGCAATCATATTAGCAAATGGTGCAAGTGCACTTTCAGATAATGGGGCTATCATTTCTGGTTTTCCACCTTCACCAACATTTACTAACTGGCTTTTGTAAACAACTGCTCCTGCTGCTGCATGAGGAGCCTCAATAGTAAACCCTTTTAATTTTCCTCCAACTTCAACATCAGGTATTTCAATATCTGGTACTTTGATATTTATGCCAACTGTAGGATGGAAGTTTTTAAATATTAAATTCATTGCAGATGTTGCTGCATTAGCAACTTCTTTAGCCGAATTTACAATAAATGTCTTCTGGTCAAGTATCATCTGTTTCCAAGTACCGATAGAGGTCTTTATTGGAAATTCACTTTTTTTAAATTCTTCTACAATACCTTCCTGAACATCTTTAACTTCTGCTACTGCTGGAGCTTGTGTTTGGTCAAGTTTATCAATAACTTCCTGTTTTATCTTAGTCATCTCAGTTGAAACTTCTTTGGTCATATTCTTCATTTCTGTTCCAACATCACTTCGTATTTCATCATAATATTGATGAACTTCTCCAGGTAATTGACTCATAGTATCATTTACTTGTCCTCTCATGTCATCATAATATTGATGAACTTCTCCAGGAAGTTTACTTCCTTCCTGTTGATGAATATCTTGTATATCCTTCCAGAATATAGCAAACTCGTCTTTAGTCATAGTCATCCAAGCAGACCAGATAGTTTGTATATCTGCTCCAGTACCTTCCCATAATGGTTTACCAGAATTTGTCCACCAATCTGACCAAGATGTTTGTGTATCGGTAAAGAATTTATCCCATGTTCCAAGAAGTTGTGTTCCAGTACCATCCCATAATGTTATTAAGTCATTTCCAAACTGTACCCAAATAGGTTTAGTTTTATCGGTAAATATTTGAACTTCTTCGCCAAGCATCCCCATCATATCAGCAAATGTCTGAATAAGTCCGCCAGTTTGTAATTCAATATTTTTAGACATCTGTTCTATTGTCTTATCCTGTTCAGCTAGAATTTGGTCATCAACAGCAGTTACAACAAGTTTAGTTTGATTTAATGCCCAAGCTGATACTTCAGATGACCACTTATCAGCAATTGGTTTAGCCAGTCTGGTCATAGGTATTGTAGATATTATATTGAGAAACATCTTAGCAATATTTTCAACTAAAGCTATTCCCAAATTAGCTATTCCTTGAAATAAATAATATTTTAAAGGAACCATAAAGCTTGATGCTATCATTTCAGCAGATGAATATGCTATCATTCCAAGATGATATGCCATCTTTGCAAACATACCTGCAAGTACGATGGCTATTCCAGCAAAGTTTTCATAACCATAAGTTTTAAAGGCATTTAACATTGTAGATATAAGAAGTGAAATAGTTTGAATAACATTTGGCATTAAAATAATGATTGTTTCAATTATGGCATAAATTAATCTTGATATAGTAGCTACTACATTAGGGAAAGCAGATGTTAATGTAAGAATAATTTTTGGAACTATTAATTGTAGTGTGTCCCAGATAGCCCCAAAGAATCCTTTAACAACATTACCGCCATGTTCAAATACTTCTTTCATAATGTCTTTTAGATTTTTTAAAGAGAAGCTAAAATCATTAGCTTTAATAGTTGCCTCTTCAAGACCTGCTCCAAAGTTGCCCATATCACCAAGTTCTGGTATTTCAATTTCACCTAAATCTCCAATACCTGTTGCTCCAGACGCACTTAATTTATCTGGTATTTGATAGATTTCATCAAAGCTTGCAAGGAAAGTATCCTTAATCTTACTTCCTGCTTCTTCAGCAGACTGTCCTACATCCTCAAATCCTTCTTCAATATTGCTAAAATCCAAATCATATGTTCCTGCACCAGACATGGCTGCTTTTGTAACAGCAATACTTGCTGGAATCTGAATACCAAATACTCTTGCAAATGTGTTTCCAAGATTACCTATCCATTCTCTTACTCTTGGTATTGCGATAAGTATTCCTCCAAGTAAACCAACAAATATTGAAATAACCTTTATAGCCATAAGAAGTGATGGTGTCAATGCCCCTGTTACAAATCTAACAAGAGCAGCAAAGCCCCCAACTAACATTGTTATTGCCTGTGAAGCTGTATAGGCTATAACAAGTCCAGCAATAACACTTACTAAAGTTCTAAGAACTGGAGCTGCTTGCGTTGCCGAAGTTATTACTGCCTGTAATGTCCTAACAAACATGGCAAATCCAGAAGCAGCAAATTTAGCCAATATTACAGAAATATTCCAAAGTTCCTGCCTTACAGGAGCAAGAACCTGCCACATTTGATTAAAGGATTGTACTATACCATGAATAATACTAATAAGTTGATAAAGGTTTAAAGCAATATTTTCTGGAAATAAAGAAGTTAATAATCCTTGTAATCCACCCTCTCTAAGAGCCTGTCTTGCTTCAGCTAAAGTATCCCTGATATTTTTAAGAAATGCCTTTATATTATCAAACATACCACTGGTTAAATCCTGTGCAATAAATAATGCATAGTCTTTAATTGAACTTAACAGTCCCTGAGTAGTTTGCTCCATATAATAAGCAGCATCAGGATACTTCTTTCTTACCCAATTAAATATTGCAGTTAAACCTTCCTGTGCCGAAACATATACGTCTCCAAGTTGCTCAACAGTAATGCCTAATTCGTCTTTTAGTATTTGGTTAATAGGCAGTATTTGACCTATTTGTCTTTTTGCTTCCTCTGATACGAGCCTTCCTTTAGCCATAACCTGACCAAATGCCATAGCTAAATGATTAATCTGGTCAGCAGATGTTCCCGTTGCAGCACCCATATCTGCAATAAGTTTTACCATAGGTAGAACTTGTTTTTCAGTAAATCCATATCTAAAGAACATTTTAGCGGTATCAGCAAGCTCTGTGAATACATAAGGTGTAGTAGCAGCTAAATCCTGCATAGCATAAACAAATTCATCTACATTTTTAGCATCTTCAAGGAAATAACGTAGTGAAATATGTGTTTTTTCAAGCTCTTGATTAAAATTCCATAATTCTGACCAAGCATTTTGTATAGGTTGCAAGATTCCACGATAAATAAGTTGGGACATCAATATACCAGTAGCTACTCGCCAAATATCTTTTAAGCTGGTATATACGTTCCATACACCTTTATTAAAATTATTAACTGACTTCGTAGCTTTATCCCATGAAGAAGTTATATTAGTATTTACTTTACTTTTAATATCTTGAGCTGCCCTATTTATGATACTTTGTACACGTACCATATCCTTCTGTAACTCGGTCATTTTAGTTCTAAACTCTAAATCAGCAGTTAAAGTTCCAGCTGTTTCAGCCATATTTTTCTCCTATATTCCTGTTTGGTCTATATACCCTGTAGGGGTATTCCAATCATCATTCTTTTTTGGGTTATTAACTTCATTATGAACAGCCATTAAAGCACATATCTCACGTGGAGTAGAGTGCCAAAATTCCTGTTCACTCTTACCAAGAATAACTGTTCCAGCATATTTAATAACCTCCCAATCCCAACCGTCAGATTCTTTCATATCAAATCCAACGGTTGGGACCTCTCTTAGTTTTTTTGATTCTCTTCCTTTGCTTGTGGAAGTGAACCTGTCAAAGCATCCATTAAGCTTGACATTATTTCTTTGAAATTAGCAAATTCAAAGTCTCCTACATCTTCTTCTTTGATGTCTGGTTGTGCAGATATTAAACCTGCATATAGAATATTTCTAATTACCTTAAAGCTTATTTTTCTTTTTTCAACAGTTTTTTCCTCTCCATTTTCATCTGTTATTGTTTCCATCACTACCATACCAGTTTTTTCATCTATTACCTTTTCTCCTTCAAGCTTCTTCATTGCCTCTTCTATACTTCCATATAAGTCCTCAAGAACAATAAATGAATTTAATGTAAACTTAATTATATAAGTTTTATCTCCTATATTTAATGTTCTTTCTACAGGTTTAACACTCTTTGCATTACTCATTTTATTTTTTCTCCTTTTTAAATTTTTAACTAACTATTAAGGTGCATCAGGACCATCTATAAACCAGTTTGTACCAGTTGTTGCTTCGTAACCTACCTCGTCCTCATCTGCCCTCTTTCTCCAATTATTATCATATTCTCTTGCCACAAAGTTTCCTGTTATTGTCTGAGTTTGGAAATTAACAGTATCCCCCTGTGTTTGAGCATTATCTTCGGGTTCACTAAATTTACCTTTTAATAACCATACATATCTATAGTGACCATTAGATTTCTTTGATTTGAACCCTATAGCAAGCCATGGAGGTGTATCTGTTGATGCATCATATGTAATTCCAGCACTCATTGCAGTTTTACCCAAAAGTGTTGCACAAATAGATGGTAACAAATCAGCTACATTTAGCTCAAGTGCAATCTTACCAAGTTGTGCAGCAGTATCATATGGACCATCATCAGCAAACAAAGTATCAATATTAGAATTTGGATTTACATTAGCCATTATAAGACCAGTGATTAGTACAGGTGTGCCATATACAGCCCCACTTGAACCATCTGATGTCAATAATGCATAGTATAAATCTTTTAAAGCTACTTTTACTCCAGTATTACTCATTTAAATTCCTCCTCTCTTTATTCATCTCTATCAGTCGTTACTCCCATATTAAATACAAATATATCTCTGTCACTTTCATCTCTATTCAGATGGTAGGGAGCCTGTCTTGGTTTTATTATACCCCATCTATTAGCTGTAATATTATCAATTATTTTTACATCATTTTCTGGGTCATATAAACATTTATATATTCTCCAAATTTTCTTTCTTCCACTTTCGTAACTGCTGGCTCTAACTTTTACTTGAACAGACCTTAAATCAGCATTACCATTTTCTGCTGTCTCTCCTGGATATTCTGAAAGACACGTTGCGTTATCAGGACTATCAGGCATCCAATCCCTAAAAATATCTACACCATCTGCTGTAATATCAGGGTCCGATGCATAAGCAATAAGATAAACAACTAAATCTAACAATAAATTTTTATCTGACAACTCTTCTAGCACCTGCTTTCTGTATCATGGCTCTTATTCCTAGTTTAAGAATACTATTCATCATTTTTTTAGCCCTTCTTACAGGATGCTCTAAGAATTTCCACTTTCCATAATGATGTCTATATTCTTTAGTCTCATGTACAGTTAAAGCATATTGACTAGCCATTTTTCCACTGTCTGGATTTTTCTTGTCATTAAGTCCTCCATAGCCCATTCTTACAATAGTTTTATCTCCTATATTTCTTGGTTTATCAATGTATGCTGAACTTTGAAGTGTACCAGTGTCATAAGGAACTTCTGCCTTGCTTTCAGCCATTATATTTTCAGCAATTTCTGTAAGCCATGCTCCAGCGTTGCTATTAATATCCATTCCTAATTTGTTTAAATTAGCAATAAGGTCTGTTATAGACTTTTGACTCCATTTTATATCCACAGTTATCACAGCAGCAACACCATCAAATCCAAATCACCATCTTCATCATAGAATTTATTTATTGACTTAATTGGTCTATTTCTTGAATCAATTACAACTATTCCAGTAAAATCAATTGCAGAAACTCCACTTGTCTCACCATTTAAATAAATCTGTTGAGTTGATATGATTTCCTCACCCTTATCATTGACAGTTTTAATTATCTCACCAGAGATGTAACAGGGAAAGGTTGTTCCTTCTGAAGCATATACAATCCCTGTTCCACTCTGGCTTATTTTAGCTTTATAAATAATGCTTTTATTTAACCAAGGTGTAAAATATTTCATTGTATTTCCCATAATCTTCTCCTTAGTTGTTTATTTAACTATTATCATGCATTCCTGTTTCAAAATAAGGTTGATTCAAATCGCTATCTTCTTCGAATGTTTCTTCTTTACTTACAGAAATACCTCCAGCATATGGTTCAGCATAAACAAGTGCCCTTAGCCTGAGTTCCTTGGCTCTTTTAGAGTAGAAATCCATCTTTTGAGATAATGCTACTCTTAAAGGTCCTAAAGAACGGTCAACACTATCAGCATACTTAGTTGCCAATTGTTCACATAATCTGGCTGCTGCTTTATAAATCGAATGTTCTTGGTCATAGGCATATTGAATTTCTGAATCAGCAAATTTAGGATTATCAGAATCAATATCATCTATTTCCCAACGAATCTGTTCAATTGTACTTGCAGCAGGGTCTCCTGTCCAAGTGAAAGCCATTTTATTCTCCTTCTACCATAAAATATGTTTTTATAACCATTTTTTATGG
>Ga0265297_10011895_pt1 | contig 10562 bp, 9 predicted proteins | sample Munlanlwell13791_FD_192502 | JGI IMG/M metagenome (GOLD analysis project Ga0265297, IMG submission 192502) | Leachate microbial communities from a municipal landfill in Southern Ontario, Canada - Leachate well 137-91 | ecosystem: Engineered > Solid waste > Landfill > Unclassified | place...
AACCGACTGCCCATATTTGACCCCGGAACCGTTCCGTGGTAAAAGAAATGAACCAAGTTATGTGAAATATGTGGCGCAAAAAGTAGCGGAACTGCGCGGCATCAGCTTGGAAGAAGTGGCGGAGGCGACGACGGCCAACGCCAAGATGCTATTTGAAATATGAAATAGTTTGCCGCTTTTTTGCCGCCAAAAAAGCGGCGTAAAAAACCGCCGCGCGACGATAAAATTTTGAGAAAACAGAACTCGCCTCGCTAAATTTGCTATCCTCAACGCCCCGACCTGACGGTCGGGGCCCCACCGCAGCACGCAAATTTAGACGCTCGACTCGTTGCTATTTTCTGGCAAAATTTTTCGTATGCGCGTGTTAAATACAATCCATGATTTTAGACATCAAAATCTATCCCGACAAAATTCTCTCCAAAAAAACCAAAAAAGTTGGGGTTGTTGACGCTGAAACGAAAAAACTTATCAACGATATGGTGGAAACGCTTTATGCCAAGCGCGGCGCGGGATTGGCGGCCAATCAGGTTGGCGTGTCAAAGCAGATAATTATAGTCGACGACAGCCGGGGCGAAGGGAATGTAAAAGTTATGATGAATCCTAAAATTGTCCGTAAAAAAGGCGCGGTTATTATGGCCGAGGGCTGTTTGAGCTTGCCCGGTTTAGAATTTGAGATAAAACGGCCCGAAAAAATAGAGGTTGAATATATGGATAAGTGCGGCCAGAAACAGAAGATAAAAGCCGGGGATCTTTTGGCTCGCATCATCTGCCACGAGACCGATCATCTGGCGGGCAAGACCATGCTGGATAGGTTGCCGTTGCTCAAGCGCCTGAAGATGAAAAGAAAAATAAAAAGAGAATACGCGGGGCGAAAATAAAAAGGGCAAAAAGCCCTTTTTATTTTCGCTCGCCCACTTTTATTTATAGCCACCCGCCTAAAATTACAACTCCCAGCGCTATCAAAATAACTCCGGCAATCAAATGGAGCAGTCGGAGTTTTTCTTTGCGCCAGGCCTCGGCTTTCTCAGCGGGCAGGCCGAAGTAAATAAATAACGCCACGGCCGTCATCGGCAAAATAAAAACGATATTGTAAGCGATCATATAGATCAGCGCCGTGCCGAAAGTTTTTTTGGCGGCCAGCATCGCCAGTATCACGGCGTAGGGCCCTGAAAGGCAGGGGAGCAAAAACAAACTTACGACCAGCCCGATGACGAACGCGCCCCAGGGACTGGTTACTTCCAGAATGAGCTTTTGCATTTTCGGCCGCCATTTGAGCGGCACTTCCATTAAAATTCCCTTGCCGTACCAGAAATAATCTTTGATGTTGAGCAAGCCGAAAATCAGGGCGATGGCGCCAACGACTTTGTAAAATAGCGAGGAAAACGACAAGGTGTAGGAACGAATGACCGTGAGCACGCCGACACCCATGACAAAATAAGCCAGATAGACCGCGGCGATAAAAGCCAGACCGGTTTTAAGGGCTCTTTTTTTATCGTTGCTTATTAGCGCGGAAGCCATCAGCAATATCAAAATAGACAGCGCGCAAGGATTTATGGCGTCCACCGCCGCTCCGCTCACGACTGCCAAGGGCGTCAGGTTCAGTGACTGGAGCCCCATCTGGCAGGCGTTGGCGAGGTCCTTTGCCGGTCGGAAATTAGCCAGCACAAAAACTGCCGCGATAACGGCGATGATGACGACTAACAGATAATATTTTTTCAGCCACTCCTTTAACATTGGAGTCATAATAACATAAAGTAAGATTGAAAAAAAGGCAGAAAAGGGGTAGAGTAGGAATAGTATTTTTATTTGTCATCCCGGCCTTGAGCCGGGATCCAGAGTTATGGATTCCGCATCAAATGCGGAACGACAGGGGTAACTTTCTATGAAATACGACCACCCTCCTTCGCTAAAGCTTCGGAGGGCAAGCTATAAATATGAAGTACGACCATAAAAAAATAGAGCTTAAATGGCAGAAATATTGGGCCAAGCATCCGGAACTTTGCGCAGCGGACGATAAAAGTGATAAGCCCAAGCAATATATTTTGGATATGTTTCCGTATCCCTCTGGCGACGGCTTGCATATTGGCCATGTTGAGGGCTATACGGCTTCAGATATCATGTCGCGCTACGCGCGCCTTTGCGGCAAAAATGTTCTGCATCCGCAGGGCTGGGATGCTTTCGGTTTGCCCGCGGAAAATTTTGCCATCAAAACTAAGATTCATCCGGCGCAAACCACCAAAAAAGCCATCGCGACCTTCAAAAAGCAGATGAACATGCTGGGTTTTTCCTATGATTGGTCGCGCGAAGTGAATTCATCCGACCCGGAATATTACAAATGGACGCAATGGTTCTTTCTTCTGCTTTACAAAAACGGTTTGGCGTATAAAAAGAAAGGCCAGGTGAATTGGTGCGAGAGTTGCCAGACGGTGCTGGCCAACGAACAGGCCGAAGGGGGAGTGTGCGAGCGTTGCGGTAATGAAGTCGCGCAAAAGGACTTAGAGCAGTGGTATTTTAAAATTACCGATTTTATCGAGACAGAAGGCAAGACATCGGGGCTTTTGGACGGCCTGGAAAAACTTGACTGGCCCGGCTCCACCAAGGCGGCACAGAGGAACTGGATAGGCAAGAGCGAAGGGGCGCAGTTTAAGATGGCAATTGTCACGGAAAATAAATCTGTCATTCTGAGCGGAGCGCAGCGAAGTGAAGAATCTAAAGAAAAAAGATCCTTCGCTAACACTCAGGACGACAAATTATATCTGGAGGTTTTCACCACTCGTCTGGACACGGTTTTTGGCATGTCGTTCGCGCTGATCGCGCCCGAACACGAGCTGGTGCAAAAATTAAAATCTCAAATCAGCAATTGGGGTGAGGTGGAAAAATATATTGTCCAAGCCAAAAAGAAAACCGATTTGCAGCGCCAGACGGAAGCCAAAGAAAAAACCGGCGTTGAACTAAAAGGTATAAAAATTATAAATCCCTTCACCAAGCAAGCCATTCCGCTTTTTGCGAGCGATTTTGTTTTGGCGCATTATGGCACAGGCGCGGTGATGGCCGTCCCGGCGCATGACCAAAGAGATTTTGAGTTCGCCAAGAAATTCGGTCTGCCAATAGACGAGGTCATAAAATCTAACCCCCCAGCCCCCCTTTTAAAGGGGGGAGAAGGGGGGTTAAGAGAAGCATTCACCGATGATGGCGTTTTGATAAATTCCGGCGAATACGACGATTTAACTTCGGAAAAAGCGCGTGAAAAGATGACCGCGTGGCTGGAGAAAGAAGAAATCGGCAAAAAAGTCATCAACTACAAGCTCCGCGATTGGCTGGTTTCGCGCCAGCGCTATTGGGGCGCGCCGATTCCCATAATCTATTGCGATAAGTGCGGAGAGATTCCCGTGCCGGAAGAAGACCTGCCCGTGCGCTTGCCAACGGATGTGGATTTTATGCCCACGGGCGAATCGCCCCTGGCCAAGTCCAAAAAATTCCAAGATGTTAAATGCCCCAAATGCGGCGGGGCGGCCCGCAGGGAAGCGGACACGATGGACACCTTCGTTTGCTCTTCCTGGTATTATTTCCGCTACCCTTCGACTCGCTCTGTTCGCTCAGGGCAAGTCGCTTTTGACCCAGAGCTTACTCGTAAGTGGCTCCCCGTGGATTTATATATCGGCGGAGCGGAGCATGTCGTTTTGCATCTGCTCTACGCGCGCTTTTTTACCAAAGTTCTGCACAAGCTCGGCTATATCAATTTTGACGAGCCCTTTCTTAAATTGCGCCATCAGGGAATAATCCTGGCGGAAGATGGCACCAAGATGAGCAAGTCCAAGGGAAATGTTGTAAATCCCGATGATGTCGTCAAGGAATACGGTGCCGATGCTTTGCGGATGTTTGAAATGTTTATGGGCCCGCTGGAAGATATGAAACCCTGGAACACCAAGGGAATTGTCGGCATCACCAGATTTATTGAGAAAATCTGGAAACTGAATAAAGGCGTTATTTTGAGCGGAGAAAAGAACCTGGATGCGCTTTTGCACAAAACGATCAAAAAAGTTTCCGAAGACATTGAGAGTTTAAAATTCAACACGGCGATTTCCGCGTTGATGATTTTGGTCAATGAGTCAAACGGGGGAGAGGTGATGACGGAAGAACAATACAAAACATTCTTGATTCTGCTGGCGCCATTCGCTCCGCATATGGCGGAAGAGTTATGGTCCTCCTTCGCTAAAGCTTCGGAGGATAAACCTAAATACGAAGAATCTATTTTCTTGCAATCTTGGCCGAAATTCAATCCCGCGATGGTGAAAGACGAAACCATCCAGATGCCCGTGCAAATCAACGGCAAAGTACGGACTCTCCTAACCGTTCCGGCGGACATCTCGGAAGACGAAGCCAAAAATATCGTGATGTCAGACATCACGATATTAAAATGGCTGGAAGGCAAAGAGCCCAAGAAAGTGATTTTTGTGAAAGGGAAGTTGGTGAATGTTGTGGTGTAAAATTTACAAAAGAAAAAAGCCGCTATCTTTTTTTGATAGGGCTTTTTGTTTTGGCGGGACCAGCTGTTTTGGCCGGCGTTTTAGACGGGAGGGGTGCGCCTGGTTGAGGCGCGCAGTGTGGGCGCCGGGCTATCCAGCATCTTTTGGGTTCTTATGGCATCAAAAACGCTATAATCTCCCATAAGGTCAGGGTGGCGCATAATAATTTTGCCGCCCTTTTTTTCCGCCTTTTCCCAGCCCTTCTTTTTGAGGCCCTCTATGGCCTCTACGGTTAAAGATTCCAAAAATTCCATATACTTCCTCCTTTTCTGAGTAAGGGCTAAAATGAACTACTTGGAGCACTATATAAGTATACCTCTTATAGATGTTATTGTCAATAGTTGATTTTTTTTTGGATTTATGATGAAATAGAGGAAGAAATAAAAGGATCTGGATCCCGGCTCAAGGCCGGGATGACAATAAGCGAAAACGCAGGATATCAAAATAGGTTTCTACGGGCCGTAGTGTAATGGTAGCACGAGTCCTTCGGGAGGATTTAGTCGGGGTTCGAGTCCCCGCGGCCCGACTTCGCAAGGTGTTTATAGCTTCGTCGGGCAAGCCCGACAAAATTATGTTCAAATTTTTCAACAACACGGCGAAAAATTCCAGGTTTTGGTGGCGGCTGGTGTCTTTTTGGACAGTCGCGGTTTATGCGGCCGTTATTTTTAATTTTTATAGAAACGGCCTATACGACAAAGAGCTGGACGCATTGCTGGTTATCTATATCGCGATGCTGGCCATCTACGCGAGCGACAAGGAATTTGAACGCTGGCACGACCATCATTCCGGCCGGCATCCGGGCGAGGTCTTCGTATTTTTCTGGACGATATTGATAATGGCCATTGGCGCTTGCCAATTCATTTTCAACAAGCCGGGCGGCCTGACCAGCGATGTGGTGGCCGCCTATATCGCGGTGCTTTCGGTCCTCGCCGTGACGCGCCGCTCTCGGGCGATATACTATCAAAGAAGGCGTCGGCAGAAAGAATAAAATTTTTATGAAACTGATTTTTGACAAACCAAGACAGAATGCTTTGAACGCTTTGCGCCGGGCCGGCTACAGTTTTTTGCGCAAGGACGAACAAACAGGCCAGATGTCTTTTACCAAGCGGATCGGAAACGCTGATTATCCGCGTTTCCATATATATACGAAAACTTCGCCCAGGGGCAGCATTGAAGTGAATTTGCATTTGGACCAGAAGAAGGCGTCATATGAAGGAACAACGGCACATAGCGGGGAGTATAATAATGATAATAAATGGCTGGAGCAGGAAGCGGAGATGATAAGGGCAGAGTTTAGCAAATAGCGGATAGTTGATGCCCAACAACCCAAATATTGAAGATTTTTTGAATTTAGGTTGTCGGGCATCAAAAAGTTAAATTTAATATTCAGACATCCGATGTCCGAGACGCGGGGCGCTTAATGTTCGGGACATCGGATGTCGGTAGGGGCCTATGGTCTGGTGGCATGACACGGCCCGCCGACGCCAACGCTTTGGCGGGCAAGCATTCGCACTGCGCCTTGCCGATGCTAAAATTATTTTTGGGCTTGTAGTATAGTGGTAATACGCCGCATTCGCATTGCGGAGACGCGAGTTCGATTCTCGCCAAGTCCACCAGTATTTATAATTTTAGCGAAGGCAGGTTGTTAAAGCGCCGGTTAGATTTTGGCTATGTCCGCCAATAAATTATAATTTGCTACTTTTAGAAAATTGCAGCAGTTTATTTATTTTTTAACCAAATAAATTCATTGTTGGTTTTTTGCTGACTGATATGATAAAACAAAAAAATAAAAAAATAGTCGTGGCGGTGAGCGGGGGATTTGACCCTGTTCACATCGGTCATATTGATATGTTCTTTGAAGCAAAATCGTTGGGCGACGAATTGGTCGTGATATTGAATAACGACAACTGGCTGCAAAAAAAGAAGGGCCATGTTTTTATGTCCCAGCAGGAGCGCAAGGAACTAATTGAAGCGTTAAAGCCGGTGGACAGGGTTATTTTAACCAAGCACAAGCCCGGCGACAGCGATGTCAGTGTTTGCCGGGCGCTGGAAGAGTTACGGCCGGACATTTTTGCCAACGGCGGCGACCGCCATCCCGATGGCGATCCGGTTCCGGAAGTTGAGCTATGCAAAAAACTCGGCATCGAAATTATTTATAATGTTGGTAAAAGGGGAAAAATTCAGTCCAGCTCCTGGCTGGTGGGGAAATACCAGAAAAAAGACAACCGATAAGAAGAGGGCAGCGGAATTGACCGAATGGTAGTTTTGTGGTATTTTTATAGACAGAAAAAAGTAGTTCCTAAATAAATTTTTAGCGGCGTAAAAAGGGGAGATTTTCAGAACACGAATCATTATCGCGAATTGGAAAGGAGGATTTATGGCGGAAAAAGCGGTTTTAAGGGATTATGACAAATGTCCCAATTGCGGCGCATTGGTGTCACACGGCGATTCCGATGAATATGGATTTTGCCACGGCGGGCATGAAATATGCGGCATATATTTACGCATTCCTTCCAGGATGTCGAATGAAAAGGCGACGATCATAATGACATCCGGGGAAGACGGGAAGGTGGTTCCTATAACTTGGCGTCATTTCAATGAGACCGGTTTAGCGGTGAAAAAATTCTTTGAGAAGAATTTTACCGCCCGGTAGTAAAGAAGAGTGGTATTATTACGGCCCGTAGCCGTGTCTGCGGGCTTTTTTATTCCCGCACCTATGCATAGGTGCGGGAATTTATTCATTTTACGCATTGACAAACGGGCGGCCGGGGTGATAATATCAAGCCAAGTGTGGATAAGGCAGTTTACGGGTCCGTGAAAACGGGCCTTATTTTATAAGTTAAAATATACATATGGACTCACAGCAATTTGCTTCGGCAATAAACCAGATTTGCGAGGAAAAAGGCATCTCCAGGGAAAAGGTTTTAGAGACAATTGAAGTTGCTATCGCCGCGGCCTATAAAAAGGACTTCGGCCATAAGGGCCAGAACATTCGGGCAGTTTTTGACTTGGCCACGGGCGGAGTGAAGATTTTTCAGGTTAAACAGGTGCTGGACGAGAGCATGGTGAAGACCGAAGAGGAAATAGAAGCCGAGCGGCTGGCGGCCGAGGCCGCACGGGAGCGGGGCGAAGAAATAAGGGAAGCGCGGGAAGACGAAGCGGAAAGTGAAAAAAAAGTCCGCTTCAACGAAGAAAAGCATATTATGATAGAAGACGCCAAGAAAATAGAGAAAAAAATTAAGGTCGGCGAGGAGCTGCTGATAGGGCTGGAATCAAAGACGGACTTTGGCCGCATCGCGGCCCAGACCGCCAAGCAGGTCATCATCCAGCGAATCCGCGAAGCGGAACGGGAAACGATTTTTGACGAATATAAAGACAAAGAAGGCCAGGTGGTTTCAGGCATCGTGCAGCGCATTGAGCGGGGCGCGGTGTTCGTTGACATCGGCAAAACCGCGGGCGTGCTGTTTCCGGAAGAGCAAATTCAGGGCGAGCGCTATCGCCTGGGCCAACGATTGCGCGTTTTGATACTGGAAGTGCAAAAGGAAGTGCGCGGCCCCAACATCATTTTATCGCGCGCCCATTCCAAGATGCTGGCGAAATTATTTGAATTGGAAGTGCCGGAGATCGCTTCCGGGGCGGTGCAGATTAAGGCCATCGCCCGCGAAGCGGGTTCGCGCTCAAAAATAGCGGTGACTGCCACCGAGCCGGGAGTTGACCCGATCGGCAGCTGTGTGGGCCAAAAAGGCACGAGGGTTCAGGCGGTTATCAATGAACTTGGCGGAGAAAAGATAGATATTATTGAATGGAATGAAGATGTCGCAAAATTTATCGCCAATGCTTTGGCGCCGGCCAAAGTGCTGAATGTGGAAACAAACAAAGAACAGAAAGTGGCTAAGGTTGAAGTGCCCGAAGACCAGCTGTCTTTAGCTATCGGCAAGCGCGGCCAGAATGTGCGCCTGGCGGCTAAATTGACCGAATGGAAGATTGATGTGGTCGGCGGAAAAGTTGAAGGTGGCGAAGAGAAGGCCGACGAAGCCGCGCCGGAAGTTGCCGGTGAAGAAAAAGCGGAGAAAAAAGACGAAGGCATCGCGGAAAAAGAAGAAGCTAAGCCCAAAGGCAAGCGGGGGAGGAAGAAGAAGGAAGCAGCACTCTAAATTTCTAATTACTAATATCTAATAGAATGACCAATGCCTAATGACTAATGTCTAAAGCGCCCCGCCGTGGCGGGGCTGGATTAGGAATTAGAAATTAAGAATTGGAAATTTTCGTTTTATGTCCATACAACTTTTCTCAATCATCGCCAGCTTGGCTTCTGTGGCTTTTGCCGCTTATCTGGCCGCCAGGATTATGAAGTATCCGGCCGGCGAGGGCAAAATGCTGGAAATAGCGCAGGCCATCCGCGAAGGCGCCAAGGCCTATATGAACAGGCAATACCGCACCGTGGCTATGGTGGCGGTGGTTATCGCGGCGGCGATGTTTTATTTTTTCAATTTGACCACCATGCTGGGTTTCTTGCTGGGCGCGATAGCTTCGGCTGCGGCCGGGTATGTGGGCATGAATATTTCCGTGCGCGCCAATTCCCGCACCGCCCAGGCGGCCAAAACCGGCCTGGCTAAGGCCTTGGCAGTGGCCTTTGAAGGCGGAACCGTAACGGGGCTTTTGGTGGTGGGATTGGGCCTTTTTTCCGTTACTATTTTTTATTGGCTGACCGGCGACCTGAAGGCGCTGGTGGCGCTCGGTTTTGGCGGTAGTTTGATCTCGGTTTTTGCGCGGCTCGGCGGAGGCATTTTTACCAAAGGCGCGGATGTGGGCGCGGATTTGGTCGGAAAAGTGGAAGCGGGGATTCCGGAAGACGACCCGCGCAATCCCGCGGTTATCGCCGACAATGTCGGTGATAATGTGGGCGATTGCGCCGGCATGGCCGCGGACTTGTTTGAAACTTACGCCGTGACGGCTATCGCCGCGATGATTCTGGGTGATTTGCTGTTTCCCGGATTTTCCAACGCGATCTTGCTGCCATTGATGCTGGGTGCAATTTCCATTTTCGCATCGATATTGGGATTTTTCTTTGTGAAGCTCGGTAAAAAACAATACATCATGGGTGCGCTGTATAAGGGCTTGGCGGCTTCCGCGATCCTGGCGGCCGCCGGTTTTTATCCGGCTATCAAGTTTTTGACCAAGAATGTTGTGGACGCTTCTTTCGGATTTTGGCCGTTGTATCTTTCAACCATAGTGGGTTTGGTCGTGACATTCGGCATCGTGATAATCACTGAATATTACACCTCAAAAAGCTTTAAACCCGTAAAATCCATCGCCGAGGCCTCAACCACGGGACATGGAACCAACATCATCACGGGATTGGCGGTTTCCATGCAATCGACCGCGTTGCCCGTCATCTTGATATGCGCGGGCATCTTTACGGCGTTTTATCTGGCCGGGATCTATGGCGTGGCGCTGGCCGCGATGAGCATGCTTTCAATGGCCGGAATAGTGGTGGCGGTGGACGCGTTCGGGCCGATCACGGATAACGCCGGCGGCATCGCCGAGATGGCTGATCTGCCGGAAAGTGTGCGCAAAATTACCGATGCTCTGGATTCTGTCGGCAACACGACCAAAGCCGTGACCAAGGGTTATGCCATCGCTTCGGCGGGTTTGGCGGCGTTAGTATTGTTTGCGTCGTTTGCCCAGGAGGTCTCGGATATCGGCGGCATGGGCATCACATTCGAACTGAGCGATCCGAATGTCATCATCGGCTTATTCATCGGCGGACTTTTGCCGTATCTTTTCGGTTCATTGGCGATGCAAGCGGTGGGCAAAGCCGGCGCGGCTGTGGTCACGGAAGTGCGCAGGCAGTTCAAGGAAATCAAGGGAATTATGGAGGGCACGGGAAAACCGCAATATGGCTTGTGCGTTGATATCGTCACTAAAGCCGCAATTCGCGCCATGATCTTGCCGGCGTTGATTCCGGTGCTGGCGCCGGTTGTTGTCGGCTTGCTTCTTGGCCCCAAAGCAGTGGGTGGTTTGCTTGTCGGCTCT
>Ga0265297_10011896_pt1 | contig 10560 bp, 9 predicted proteins | sample Munlanlwell13791_FD_192502 | JGI IMG/M metagenome (GOLD analysis project Ga0265297, IMG submission 192502) | Leachate microbial communities from a municipal landfill in Southern Ontario, Canada - Leachate well 137-91 | ecosystem: Engineered > Solid waste > Landfill > Unclassified | place...
TGGAAGATTTTTATCTTAGTCTCTCATGAAAAAAGAATTAGCGTCGTTATTGTGTTGTCCGCGTTGTAAAGGTAATCTGGATTTAATTATTGAATCGCAGGAAGCCGGAGAAATCAAGGAAGGCCTGCTTAAGTGTCTTTGCGGCAGGACTTATCCGATTAAGAAATTTATCCCCCGGTTCATTAATTCTGACCTTTATGCAAGGAGTTTTACTTTTGAATGGCGCAGGAACAAAAGGACGCAATTGGATTCGGCAAATCTTAATCAACGTTCTCAGCGTGCATTTAAAAACCGGATCAATTTTGAGTTAGGGGATTTAAAAGGAAAGCTGGTTTTAGATGCGGGTTGCGGTTGCGGCCGCTATGCCGAAGTGGTAGCAGAATCCGGGGGCACGGTGTTCGGTTTTGACCTAAGTTACGCTGTAGATGTTGCTTTTGAAAACATCGGCTTGAAAAAAAATGTACACCTCATCCAGGCAGACATATTTAATTTGCCCTTTAAGAAGGCAACCTTCGATTTTATATACAGTTTTGGTGTATTGCACCATACAGTTGACGCAAAAAAGGCATTTATGAAATTAACCGGACTTCTTAAGCCAAGGGCTACAATATCTATTTTTGTATACAGTTCCTATAACAAAGGCATAGTTTACACTTCAAATTTCTGGCGTTTTTTTACTGTACGCATGCCTAAAAGGTTATTATACTGGTTTTCTTTCGTAAGCGTACCTTTATATTATCTATACCGCCTGCCCGTTATCGGTAATATAGCAAAGATGGTATTTGTAATCTCCATGGAGCCGGATTGGAGATGGCGGGTTTTAGATACCTTTGACTGGTATTCGCCGAAATTTCAGTCTAAGCACACTCATGCTGAGGTCTTTGGCTGGTTTAAGGAAGCCGGCCTCTCAGATGTTTCCATCTTTCAAGACGAAGTTTCCATGTCGGCAAGTAAACCGGAGAATAATTGATTGAAAACTCAGGATAAAAAAATATTAATATACATCCCTACCCGCAATACTTCTTTGCATATAAAGGATACGCTTGACCGTATACCGCGCAATTTAAATTTTGAATACCTGGTAGTGGATAACGGCAGCACAGATAATTCGGTTGAAGTTGCCAGGAGCCTGGGGTTAAGGGTGGTTCAGCATCATTTTGACAGGGGTTACGGCGCAAGCCAGAAAACAGCTTACAGTTATGCACTGGGCAAAGAAGTAGACATTGTAGCAATGATACATTCGGACGGCCAGTACGACCCGCTTTTTTTACCGCAGGTTTTAGAACCGATCCTGCGTGATGAGGCGGATGCAGTTTTTGGCTCAAGGATTTTGGGAAAAGGCGCATTAAAGGGCGGGATGCCTTACTGGAAATATATATTTAACAGATTTCTTACCTGGTTTGAGAATAGAGTACTCGGTTCAAACCTCTCGGAGTTTCATTCTGGCTATAGGGCATATAGCTTAAAATTGCTGGAGAGGATTCCTTTTTTGTATAATTCAGACAGCTGGCTGTTTGACAGCGAGATTATTTTCCAGATTAAAAATATGGGTTTTAAGATAAAGGAAATCCCTATTTCAACGCGTTACCATAAAGGGGCTTCCTCGGTGAGCTTCTTTGAGGGGGTAGGTTACGGATTAGGCATATTCTGCCTGGCATTCAAATACCTCTTACACCGCTTCGGGGCAGTAAAACAAAAGCAGTTCATGTAGAATTTTAAAAAATGAAGATTATTTTGATTAATCCGTCAATAAGAAATCCGCTGCGCGCTGAAATCCCTCTTAAGATTGACAAGGAGATAGGGGCATTGCCTTCCTTGGGTTTATTGAGCCTGGCTTCTTTTCTTAAAGAAAGGTTACCCGAGCAGGAAGTGAATATTATTGACGCCAGAATTGATAATATGGACCTTGAGTCCGTCAGGGAGACGGTTGAACGCATAAGGCCGGACCTTGTCGGAATTACAACTATGACATTCTCGTTATTGGATGTATTGGATACAGCCAGGGTCATTAAAGGAATAGATTCTAATATAAAAATTTGCCTGGGCGGGCCACACGTTTCCATATACCCGAAAGAAACACTTTCTTTTAAGGAAGTTGATTTTGTAATCCAGGGAGAAGGAGAAGAAGCCTTTTTGCATTTAATTAATAATCTCAATGATAAAACCCCTTTATTTAATATCAGGGGGCTTGGCTTAAAAGATGAGCAGGGTAACCTTCACCTTAATGGCGGAAAGCAAATTATAGAAGACCTGGATATTCTTCCTCCCATGGATATCAAATCAATTAATTATAAAAAGTGTTACTCTCCTTTAGGCGTAGGGAAACTTATGATGACTCTTCAGTCCAGCCGCGGCTGCCCTTTTAGATGTATTTATTGCGACCAGCAGAGCGGTAAAATTCTAAGAAAACGCTCCATAAAAAAGATTATCGATGAAATAAAAAACTTTCATGCATTGGGGGTAAGGGATATTTTTTTTGTAGACGATTTATTTACCTTTGACCGTAAGCGCGTATTTGAATTTTGCAGCAGTATTTTAGAAGAAAAAATCGACATTTATTTTAAAATCAGCTCCCGCGTGGATACTATAGACAGAGAAATGTTAGCAATACTTAAAAAGGCGGGTTGCTATAGGATTCATTACGGTGTCGAAAGCGGAAGCCAGAGAATCCTTAACAGATTAAAGAAGGGCATAACCATAGAGCAGATTGAGAACGCATTCCGCCTGACACGGGAGGCCGGGATAGATACATTTGCATATTTTATGCTTGGGTGCCCCGGCGAAACGCGCCAGGATATAATGGATACGGTAAATTTTGCGCTTAAGCTTAATCCAAGCTACGCCCATTTTTCTATCGCTACGCCTTATCCCGATACGGAATTATACAGGATGGCCCTGGAAGAGGGGCTGTTCGGGGAAGATTATTGGCGTAAATTTGCGCAGTGCCCGGATAAGGAATTTAGCACTAAATTTTGGACAAAGGAGTTAAAAACGGAAGAATTGATTTCTCTACAGAATTACGTAAATAGAAGATTTTATTTCCGGGTGCCTTTTTTGATGAAAGAATTAAGAAATATTCCATCGTGGTCATCAGGTCTTAAGAGAATGAAAATGGCGTATAGGATTTTTACTTCTTGAAATAAGGAGGCGGGCATGAAAAAAGAGGATATTAAGGTTGTTATTCTTTGCGGCGGAGCAGGCACGCGGCTTAAGGAAGAGACAGAATTCAGGCCTAAGCCTCTGGTTGAAATCAGCAGCAGGCCCGTCATTTGGCACATAATGAAGATTTATTCTCATTATGGTTTTAATAATTTTATTTTATGTTTAGGCTATAAAGGAGAAATGATCAAGGAGTATTTTTTAAATTACGAAGTAATGAATAATGATTTTACCGTAAACTTGGCCTCTAAAAGACAGATTATTTATCATAATAATGATGGCATAGAAAAAGAAAGCTGGAATGTGACGCTTGTAGATACAGGACTGGAGACAGAAACAGGGGGAAGGGTAAAGAAAATCGAAAGTTTTATCAAAGAGGATGTTTTTATGCTTACTTATGGAGACGGCCTGGCAGATATTAATATCAGAAAAGTATTCGAAATACACAGGGAAAGCGGAAAAATCGGGATCCTTTCAGCTGTCCATCCGCTTTCACGCTTTGGGGTAATTGAGTATGATGGTAACGGCATGGTGCATGGTTTTAAGGAGAAACCGTCTCTGGAGGGCTTAATTAACGGAGGGTTCTTTGTATTCAAAAAAGAATTTTTTAATTATCTTACGGACAATTGCACCCTTGAGAAAGAACCCCTTGAGAAGCTGGCAAAAGAAAAACAGTTGGCCACTTATGTGCACAATGGCTTCTGGAAATGCATGGATACGCACAAGGATGCAAAAGATTTAAACCGGATGTGGGAAGAGGGGAAGGCGCCCTGGAAAGTCTGGTAGCCTATAACAAAAGGAGAGAATAATGAGTTTCTGGCAGGACCGTAACGTATTTATTACCGGTTGCACCGGATTGCTGGGCTCTTGGCTGACGGATAAATTAATCGGCCTTAACGCAAATATTACCGGTTTAATCCGCGACTATGTGCCGGGAGCAAATTTTTACAAACTGGGATGCGACAGAAAGATTACTTCTGTCCGGGGAAAAGCCGAAGATTTCTTATTAGTAAAGAGGCTGTTGAACGAATACGAGATTGATACGGTATTCCATTTGGCAGCGCAGCCAATTGTGGGCATAGCCAACCGTAGTCCGCTCTCAACCTTTGAGTCAAATATTCAGGGTACCTGGAGCTTATTAGAGGCCTGCCGCCAGAGCCCATTAGTTAAACGTATTATCATTGCCTCCAGCGATAAGGCTTACGGCTCACATAAAAAATTGCCCTACAGGGAAGATTTTGCCCTTTGCGCAGAACATCCTTACGACGTTTCTAAAAGCTGCGCCGATCTTATTGCCCAGGCATATTATCGGACATATCGCCTGCCTGTTTGCGTCACACGATGCGGGAATTTCTATGGCGGGGGTGACCTTAACTTCAATAGGATTGTCCCGGGAACGATTCGTTCGGCATTGAGAAATAAGCCAGTGATTATCCGCAGCGACGGTAAATTTGTGCGCGATTACATCTATATTGAAGATGTAGTTAATGCCTATCTTCTGCTTGCGGAAAAAATGGAAAGATCAAAGTTATACGGGGGATCATTTAATTTCAGCAATGAAGAACCCTTAAATGTGATTGAGCTTGCAAAAAAAATTTTAGCATTAATGTTAAAGAAAAAACTAAAGATACGCATCCTCAATGAGGCAAGCAATGAAATAAGGCTTCAGTATTTGTCATCCCTGAAAGCCAGGAAGATGCTGGGCTGGAAACCGCAATATAGCCTGGAGTCTGGATTAAAGGAAACAATACGGTGGTATAAGGAATATTTTGCCCGCAAATGATAAAAGACCTTAAAGACAGAAGAGTGTTGATTACTGGTGCGGAAGGTTTTATAGGTTCGCATCTTAGCCGCAGGCTTTACAGGCTGGGTGCCAGGGTTCACATTATTGTTCACCCCGCAAGTTCGCTCTGGCGCATAAGTGACATATTAGATAAAATTAAGGTTTGGCCGGTAGACCTTCTTGACTCCGCCAGATTAACAAAAGTTCTTCATAAGATAAAACCTCTTAAGATATACCATCTGGCGGCAAATACAGACCACAGGCGCATACTCAGCTTTTTTGATAAGATATTCCATGATAATATTTATGCCGCTTTAAATCTCCTGCAGTCTAGCGCCTGGGCAGATATGGATTGTTTTGTGAATACCGGTACCTGCGAAGAATACGGCACAGGAAATGTTCCGTTTGAAGAGGGACAGAGAGAATGCCCTGTTTCGCCATACTCGGCTTCCAAGACCTGTATTACCCATACCTGCATGATGTTACAAAGGTCTTTTGGCCTGCCTGTTGTTACCGTAAGGCCGTTTTTAACCTATGGACCGGCTCAAAGTCAGGATATGTTTATCCCGTCATTAATATTATCCTGCCTTCGGAACAAAAATTTTAAAATGAGCCCCGGAAGGCAAACCCGTGAATTTAACTATGTGGACGATATAGTTGAAGGATTTATCAAGGCATCCGTAACCCCCGGAGCCATTGGGGAAGTGATAAATTTAGGTAATGGCAAGGAGCACAGGATTATAGATGTAGCCAGAATGGTCAAAAAATTAATCAGGGCAAAAATAGAATTGCAAACCGGGGCCTTGCCGTATCGGCCGGGTGAGAAGATGCATTTTTACTCATCATCATCCAAGGCAAAGCGCATATTGAACTGGGAGTCCAAGACAGATTTAGAGGAAGGCTTAATCCGTACCATTAACTGGTATAAGGCGCACTATGACGAGAAAAGGTAATTCTTTAAAAAAAGAGATTTTTAAAAAGATAAAGAGATATTACGAGCTTTATCATAAAAAGAAAGAATTTATACCCGGTAAGTCTAAGGTGCATTATGCTGGCAGGGTCTATGATAGCCGCGAAATGGCAGCTGCGGTTCGTGCTGTTTTAGATTTTTGGCTTACCCTGGGTAAGGAAAATGCCGATTTCGAGCAGGATTTTGCAAAATACCTGGGAGCCAGGAATATCCTTCTGGTGAATTCAGGCTCTTCGGCGAATCTGTTAGCCGTAGCCAGTTTAAAATCCGATATGCTTAAAAATAAAATAAATTCAGGAGACGAGGTCATAACAACCGCGCTAAGTTTTCCTTCGACTGTATCAGCAATAATTCAAAATAATTTGACTCCCGTCTTTGTTGATGTTGAGCTGGGCACTTACAATATTGATGCCTCACAGCTTAAACGCGCATTATCCAGAAAGACAAGAGCTGTTTTTATTACTCACACGATGGGCAATCCCTGCAATATGGATGAAATAGCCAAATTTACAAAAAAACATAAATTGTTTTTGATTGAAGATGTCTGCGATGCGTTGGGCGGTAAGTTTGCCGGCAGGAGATTAGGCGGTTTCGGGGATATTTCTACTTATAGTTTTTATCCGGCACATCATATTACGATGGGTGAAGGAGGGGCTTTAGCCACTAATAATTTATCCATTTACCGCGCTGCCTTATCGTTGCGTGATTGGGGCAGGGCTTGCTTCTGCCGTTATAACGAAAAGAACCCCTTGGGTGCCTGCAATAACCGGTTTGGATTTCAGTTCAAGGGCCTTCCCTTTGGTTATGACCACAAATATATTTATACACACATCGGCTACAACCTCAAGCCTTTGGATATCCAGGCTGCGATGGGTAAAGAACAGTTAAGGAAATTGCCCGGTTTTTTAAGGCAGCGAGCTCAAAATTTTAATTTTCTGCTTAAGGCGTTAAGGGATTATGAATCATACCTGTTTTTTCCCGATAAATATAAAAATGCAGAACCGGCATGGTTTTGCTTTCCGATTATGGTCAAAAAGAATAATTTTATAAAACGCAATGATTTTCAGCAATACCTGGAACGAAACAATATCGAAACAAGGATGATTTTCTCCGGCAATATCTTAAGGCAGCCTGCGTTTCGTAATATTAAATGCAGGGTAATCGGCAATTTAAAGAATACCGACTACATAATGAATAATGCTTTTTTTATCGGCGTGTATCCTGGCCTGGGAAGAGAACACCTTAATTATATTGTTAAAAAGGTAAAAGATTATTTCAAAGCTTTAAATATAAGCTGACATGGTTACAAATAAACTGTTAAAAAACGAAAGAGTATTATTATGCTGGCTGTTTCTTATCGCATTAGGAATACGCCTATTTATAGGAATTATTTTGTTTAACCCGCCAGTCAGGGCAGATGCCCATAGTTATGAAGAGATGGCTCTTTCCATTTTATCCGGACGCGGATTGCAAATAGATATGCACCCTACAAGTATTTATATGCCTTTGTACCCTGTGTTTTTGGCAGCTATATATTTTGTTGTGGGGCATAACTATCTGTCAGTAGTAGTTACCCAGGCAATATTGAGCGCCTTCATGTGTATTATTATTTATTTTTTAGCTAAAAGGTTATTTAATAAAACAATTGCTTTGTTAGCAGGTATACTGTTATGCTTTGATCTCGGTTTTATTTTTATACCAAGACATTTTCTTTCAGAAACGCTTTATTCTTTTCTTTTGTTAATATCTATGTTGTTCCTGGTGAGGTTTATACAAACTTATAAAACCCGCGATATTTTATTTGCCGGACTATTTCTTACGCTGACTACCTTAACGCGCTCGCTTATTTTTTTATTCCCTTTTTTTATTTCTGTTTATCTGGCAAAAGTATTATCAAGAAAGTTTGGGGTAAAGCCCGCCTTAAAGAAAATCAGTTTATTTATACTAATTTTTTTGCTGCCGTTAGGAATATGGGTAATTAGAAACTATCGTGTTCATCATGCATTCGTTCCGCTTACTACCCTTACGGGAGAGAGCTTATATGCCTGCTATAAGCCGGAACAGGGCAAAATATTTGGCAAGTTTGTCTATGATGATGTTTGCGCAGCCGGAAGAAAAATAGATAGCGAAGTCCAACGCAATAAATATTTTCTGGATGCCGCCCTGCAATATATCCGTACTAACTATAATAAAATTCCTAAATTGGTACTATTAAAGTCAATGTATTTTTTCAGTTTATTTGATTGGGAAGTTATTAATTACGGAGTTTATAATTTTTCTTTTGCCTTTATTTTGCCATTCATGATTGTCGGTTTTTTTGTCCCGCTTATAAAAAAATATAATCATGGAATAGCTATTATTTACCTTGGCTTATTGTATAACCTGATTATATTATTGATTTGTTATGCGTCGCCGCGCCTGCGCCTGCCTCTGGAACCATATTTGATTTTATTTGCAGCCGGAGGAATTTATTTTCTTTGGCAAAGGAATAAAAATAAATTTATGTTTATTTCAGTAATTTTTATTTTCTTAATAGCTAATTATTTAGCATATATTTTCTCTAGCCAGGCCAAAGGTTTATTAAGGACCGTGTTTCAAATATGCGGTTTGTGGTAAAAGGGCTAAAATGATAGATAGAAATGCCAAGATTTATATTGCCGGGCACACAGGAATGGTAGGTAAGGCTGTGTGCCAGTTATTAAGAGAGAGGGGCTATCGAAATTTATTATTAAAAAGCGAGGCCGAATTAGATTTAAGAGAGCAGGATAAGACAGAGAAATTATTCCAGGAACAAAGGCCTGATTATGTTCTTTTATTTGCTGCAAAAGTGGGAGGCATAAAGGCCAATATTAATTACCCTGCCGATTTTTTATACGATAATATAATGATAGAGGCTAATATAATTCAGAGAAGTTATAAATATAAGGTAAAGAAACTATTGTACCTGGGTAGTTCCTGTATTTATCCGCGCAATTGCCTCCAGCCAATGAAGGAAGAATGCTTGCTTAGCGGTGAATTAGAGCCTACTAATGAAGGTTATGCATTGGCAAAAATAGTGGGCCTAAAATTATGCCAGTATTACAATCAGCAATTCGCAACAAATTTTATCTGTCTTATACCCTGCAATCTCTATGGGATAAATGATAATTTTGATTTGGACAGCTCTCATGTTATACCGGCTTTAATCAGGAAATTTCATGAAGGTAAAATTAACCAAAAGCCGGATGTAACAGTTTGGGGCTCAGGCAAGGCAAGGAGAGAATTCTTATTTGTAGATGATTTGGCAGATGCCTGTTTATATTTTATGGATTGTTACAATGGGAAAGAAGTCATCAATGTCGGACCGGGCGAAGATATCCTTATGTCAGAGTTGGTTTTTTTGATTAAGGATATCGTAGGATATCGGGGCAGGGTTGTTTTTGATTCAACGCAGCCGGAAGGAATGCCAAGAAAATTATTGGATGTAGGCCGGTTAAAAAAGTTAGGGTGGAAACCCAAGACAAAATTAGAAGACGGAATAAAGATTACTTACGAGTGGTATTGCCGGGCTTATGGATAAAAAATTACTTATAGATTACTTTAACCGTTGCGCTAAAGACCGTAGAAAACGCAGGCGCAGGAATCATTATTATTATGAACAATTAGAAAGTTATTTTGAATTTATAATTCCGCAAGGTTCATCTGTTTTGGAGATTGGCTGCGGAACAGGAGAAACATTAAATGCGCTAAAACCGGCGCGCGGATTAGGAATAGACTTCTGCCCGGAAATGGTCAGGCTTGCCCGCAATGAATTCCCACACCTTGAATTCAGGGTTGAAGACATAGAAGAACTAAAAACTACGGAAAAATTTGATTATGTTATTCTATCCGATTTGGTTGGTTTGTTGTTGGACGTACAAACAGCATTTAATCAATTAAAGAAAGTCTGTTCTGCCAGGACAAGGGTAATTATTGTTAATTATAATTACCTGTGGGAGCCGGTACTCAAACTTGCGGAAAAAATAGGGTTAAGGACTCCGCAGCTCTTACAAAATTGGCTGTCACTTCCTGATATTGAAAATTTGCTGTATTTAAGCAATTTCGAAGTTATCAAAAAGGGTTGCCGGGTTCTGCTGCCGATATATATCCCGATTGTCTCAACCCTTTTTAATAAATTCATTTCCAAATTGCCGTTATTATCAAGATTGTCATTGGTTCAGATTATTATAGCCAGGCCAAAGCCGTTTAGTGTTGTGGAAGATAATTATAGCTGTTCTGTAGTAATTGCCTGTAGAAATGAATTGGGAAATATTCGGCCTACTATTGAAAGAATACCTAAAATTGGCAGTCATACCGAAATAATATTTGTAGAAGGCCATTCCAAGGACGGCACGCTCTCGGAGATAAATGAACAAATCAAGAATTTTCCAGAAAAAGATATAAAAGTATTGGTTCAGGGCGGGATAGGTAAAGGGGATGCTGTGCACAAAGGCTTTTCTCATGCGAAAGGCGATATTTTGATGGTCCTTGATGCTGATTTAACCGTCTACCCCGAAGAATTGCAGAAGTTTTACGATACCCTGGCTTCCGGGAAAGCCGAATTTGCAATGGGTTCACGCCTGGTTTATCCAATAGAGGAAGGGGCAATGAGGTTTCTTAACCTGGTAGG
>Ga0265297_10011897_pt1 | contig 10559 bp, 12 predicted proteins | sample Munlanlwell13791_FD_192502 | JGI IMG/M metagenome (GOLD analysis project Ga0265297, IMG submission 192502) | Leachate microbial communities from a municipal landfill in Southern Ontario, Canada - Leachate well 137-91 | ecosystem: Engineered > Solid waste > Landfill > Unclassified | place...
CATCTGAGTCATAAGTATTATCATCGCTGCCAATACGCCCATCTCCGCGATAAACATCTGATAATTCACAATCATCTGCGAATTGGCAATTGCCTGCGTATTAAAAACTCCTGACATTACTGAGCCGCCTGCCAAAGCGCCGGCATCCGCAGCATTTGCAGAGTCAGTCTTGACCAGGCCAATCTTAGAAAGATTTACTGTAATCATTGCCATAATAATCAAAACAACCAGAATGACAATGAAAATCGGGATGAGCTGGCCTTTTTCGGAGGAAAATTTATTTTGATGAAAGTAGTTAAACATATTATTCTTTCTTTGGAAAAGTTTCTTCCTCTGTCAATTCGCCCGGCGTATAAACCGGCCAGACTGTCTGATAAGTATCCGAGCCTGTGCCTGCCTGAACCCGCGTAGCATTATAAGCTTGCTGGCGCTGGACTATCTGTGTATTTGACCAAAACCATATCTTTACTATGCCGCCGATTAACAGAATTATCACGATTAACGCCAGCGCCATTTCCAGCGTGCTTTGGCCTTTTTCTATTTTGCGGTTCCGGTCTGCCATGTCTGCTCCCGCGTGACTTCTTCACCTACTTTATCTTTGCTGTACTTATATTGTCCGTCGCTATCGCGGTATACGCCCTGCTCAACTTCCCAAAGTGTTTTACCATCTTTGTCCAACAAGGTAGTGGTAATCGTATCTTTAAGCGTTGAAGATTTAATATTGGTGATTGAATCCGGAGTTTCCTGTTTGCCGATAATTTCGCTAAAGCTGCTGGCAGAGGCTGTATCAATATCTTCTACTCCTTCTTCTTCGGATAGATCAGGAGAGTAATCATCATTAACTTTTACATGCACGCGGCGCGGCGCACTAACGCCTACTGAAGGCACTGCCCAAAAAACATTGGAAGACGCGCTGATGCTATTCGGGCTGCCTTTCATAAAATAATTACCGAGATCAACATGCCTGCGGTTTTCCAGCACGGTTAATTGGGCTGCTGCGCCGCCAGCTATTTTATCCGCCGGAGTTGCTCCGCCGGTATTGCCGATTTCCAGCGCCCGGCGGAAAGATTCCATCTGCAGGTATTGCTGGTCATTCTGGCGCTGCATATAAGAAAGCAAGATGCCAAAAATTAACAAAATAATACTGCCCAAAATCGCCAGTTCCAGTAAAGCCTGGCCTCTTTTATTAGTATGCAGTAACATTCTCCGCCCCCTATTTTGTATCGCTGCCCGGGGTATAAGTTCCTGTTGTTGCCGGAGGCAGCGATACGCCTGTAGTGGCTACTTCGCTATCCGGCACAACGATTTTTCTCATATCCTCAGTCCTGCTGGATGCCGAAATAGCTGTCGTTTCCGTAACCCCAATACCCTTACCCCCGCCTGCCAAATCCTGAGTAGTCAAAGTTGAAGCGGCAGTATTGGTTGACTCGCTTTCAGTCGTCGCCCGTACTACCGGAGTATTTGCCTGCATTGCTGTGCCTCCGCCGATAAAATGATCTGCCATATCCTTTACCCTGCCCTGAATGCCGCGCTTCATATAAATATTCATCGTAAAAAATGCGGCAATCACGATCAGGATAATCAACGCGTATTCTATCAGGGCATTGGCTTTTTTATTCATCGCTCTCGCTCTCCGTCATATCCGCAGGAGGAGCAATTGTATCCTGGCGGCTGGTCTGCTGATTCATCTCAAAGGTATTTTCAGAGATATTCTTTTCGCCTGAATCTGTTGTTTCAGTATAAGATCTCGCCCCCTCTGTAATTGAACGGGTAACTGTGGACTGGGCTGTAGTTTCGCCCGGCGCATACATTAAGCCGCCGCTTATTTCATCAGCGCTGCTTCTTGCCCTGCCTTGTATCCCGCGTTTAAAATACGCCTGCATTGCCAAAAGCGCGGCTGCTATGACAATAATTAAAACCGCGTACTCCAGGGTGCTCTGGGCTTTATTCTTTTTCATCGTCGAGCCTACCTTCTTGACTCATCTAATTCCTGCTGCACCTGCTTTAGCCGCGCGTTTGCCGAACGCTGAAGATACTGCTGCATGGCAATTAATGCCGCGGCAATTACCATAATCAGCATGGTGTATTCCAGGAAATTTTGCGCCCGCCTGCTCCTAAGCATTTTATCTCTCCTATTTATTCACAATCTTGCTGCTTGCATTATCAAAATAAGCCTGGAAACTAGCTTTAATTTTCGGCAAAAAACCCACTGCCACCACTGCAGCTACAATCACTGCAAAGATGATAAAATATTCCGCAGTGCTCTGGCCTGATTGTGGCTTCCTCATCGGGTTTTCTCCTTTAAAACATTTTCTTCGTCATAAAATCCAGCAATATCGGGCCGCCGATAACAATGCCGATAACCGGCAAAATACAAAAAATCAAAGGTATTAAAATCTTCAGCGGCGCCTGTAAAGCAATACGTTCCCCGCGGTGAAAACGCTGCATACGCGTATCTTCCGACAATATAGTAAATGCCTCAGCTACCGGTGTGCCCATGCGCTCTGCCAAAACCAGCGTCTGCACAAATGAGCTAATTTCAGGAATATTCAAACGGTGCGACATATCTTTTAATGCCTGTGTGCGCGATTTGCCCCATTTAATTTCTTCCAGCACAAATGCCAGCTCTTCCAGAATCGGGTTCATCGGAGTTTTCTCAATAATCCATTTTACTGCCATGGTAAAATCAAGCCCGGCTTCTACGCAAAGGCCGAGCAAATCCACGGTTTCCGGCAGCAAGCGGGCAATCGCGTATTTACGTTTGGCAATCATCCGCTTTAACATGATATCCGGGATAATGTAACCAAAACCCAGGCAGAATGCCAATACCGGCGGCTCTAATTTACCCATAAAAATATAAGCAAAAATACACAAGCCAATCATCAGCAGTATTTTTAAATTAAAAAACGCCTGCACAGTGAAACGGGAATGCGCGGCATCCAGCGTTTGTTTCAGCCGGTTATACAGGCCCACTCTCTCCAGCAGCCTGTTGGTAAAAGGAAAAATCATTGAGAGGTATGAATAAACGCGGACTGTTTTCTGGCGGTTATTTTCCGCCGGAGTAGGCAGGCGGGAACTCGGCCGTGCCATAGAGACAAAAATACCGGTTAAAATCAGCCCGGCTGCGGCAATTATCAGAACAAAAATCAATCCTTCCATGCTTACCTCGCCTTAAATTTTTATTTCGCTGAATTTACGGATTAAAAATACGCCGATTATCTGCAGCACAACCGCCACAATCAAAAGCATCCTGCCGGTTTCATTCTGCAGCATATTATCAAAATGGTGCTTGTTAAAATTCAATACCCACAAAACAAAAATTACCGGTAAAATAGACATTACCATGCCCTGCAGCTTGCCTTGCAAAGTCAGGGTTTTGATATTTTCTTTTAATTTACGGTTATCACGGATAGTAATGGTCAAACGGCTGAAAACTTTAGTCAGGTCGCCGCCGGTTTCCCGGGCGACGAGCACGGAATTAATCACCAGATTCAATTCTTCCATATTCATCCGCTTGCCCAAACGCTTAAGGCTTTCTTCCAGAGAAATACCCATCCGGTTTTCCCTGACTACCAGGCCGATTTCCTGCGAAATCGGAGGCGGCATTTCTTCTACCAGAACTTCCAGCGCCTGCAAAAGGCTTAAACCGCCTTTTAAAGAACTGGAAAGAATCATAATCGCATCAAGAATTTGCAGATTGAATTTTTGCCTGCGGCGCAAGGTCCTTAAGCGTAGAATTAAAGTCGGGATAAACAGCCCGACTAAAGCTCCGGCTCCGGCGAATATTGCTAATTGAAAGATTAAAAATCCGAGCAGCCCTAAAAGAGGCGGAAGGATAAAATAAAACCTAACGATATATTTTGGATTTTTGTCGTAAGAAAAAAGGTTGTCCAGCTCTTTGGCAACGTGTTTTTCCTGCTTGGTCTGCCAGTCTTTTACCCTGCCTTCAATGGGCGGGGCAAAAACAAAAGTCAGCAGGATCACTGATCCGGCAACCAATAAAATAATCAATAAAAATAACGTGATTAACATAAGCTTTCTTCTCCTTTATGGCCGGCTGTCAACAGACGTTATTTTTATTTGCCCCAATCTTCGCTTGATTCACCGCCGACATTTTCGCTGTGCGTACGTGTCTGGGTCGAACTATTTGAGCTGGTGGTTGTCGGCTGGCCCCCGGAAACCGTTACGCTCTCAGTAGAAGTAACCGAACTTTGGGTAGTGGTAGTACCGGTGGTCTTACCCGGAGAATACTGTTCCCCGATTTCATCTGATGCCTGCCTTAACTTACCCTGCAAGCCTCTTTTCATATACGCCTGCATAGCAATCAGCCCGGCAACAACAACCGCAATAATCACAGCATACTCAAGCGTACTCTGCGCTCTTCTGTTAAGAACCATCTTTCACCTCCTAAAAATTTACAGGCAATTATTTATTCTTCTTCCGACGGATTGATAGTCTGGGTCCGTGTTCCTGTCGTGGTCGTCGTAGAAGTCCTGCCAACTGTGCCGCCCTGGCCTACGTCCTCACTTTCAGCAATCTGCTGGCTGCTGCTCGCCTGTGATTCCGAATAATACGGCTCATACTGGCTGCCGCTGAACTCCAGCGTCTCGCCTGCTACTTCTCCGCCGCCTCCGGTATGGTCTACCACATCGCGCACCCTGCCCTGCAGCCCGCGCTTGACATAAACCTGCATTGCCATGGCAGCGCCGACAACCAAAGCAATAAGGATGGCGTATTCGGCAGTAGTCTGTGCTTTACTATTCCTAAGCCGGATCAACATCTTGTCACCTCCTTGCCCACAAAGGGCACACTGGCGCAATTCCGCTTAGCGCCAGGTGTATAAGTTTAATATTTAATCTTACTTACCGCGTTTTCCATTTCGCCGCTGACATGCTCAAGGGAACTTTCCACTTTAGGCTTTACAAATTTCGTAGCAGCATAAATTATCCCGGCGACAATCGCAGTTAAAATAATTACGTATTCCAGTGTTGACTGCCCTTTTTTTCTTAACATCTTCCACCTCCTTGCCCACATGGGCACACTGGCGCAATTCCGATAAGCGCCAGGTGCTACTAAAATAAAAAACCGCGTTACCAAATTATCATCCCCGGCATTCGGTAACCCGGCTAACGTCTTTTTGAAATTAGCAACGTCCCGTGGCTTTGCGCGGCCGAGCCTCCTTCGGCCTTGCGTTTTCGTTGCCGCTATTTTCTACATAGAATATAACACTTATAAAATATAGTGTCAAGCAACGCAAGGCTTGCTGGGGAAACCGTTTTCTTATTCTAAGCTAAACCATAATTTTTTCCCATCCGGAGAAATAACCTGCCTTTCATTTAAGCGATGAAGCATATATTCCAAATCCTGCAGCCATGGATATGGCTTTGCTGCCTTAAAAATTACCGCAGTATACTCTTCTTCCTGCTTTAGAGTAACCGGCAAGTTATAAAATTGCTCTTTCATTGCCGGAAAATCCTTGTTTTCATAGCCAGCAGGCAGGCAATGCAGCCTGAGGTATAAATCCAGCACTTTCAGGTAAGCAGTGAAAATACCGTCTATATTGGCAGCGGCGCTGACCAAAGTATTTAATTTATCTTCTGCAAAGGCATATTCTGCGCCGGCTGTATAGGTGAAAAGCTCAATTTTACGGCTATGATCCTGGAAAGCCTCATCAGGATATGGCCATTGCTGGAGATAAATATTCCCAACCCCTTGTGCATCAATATGTTCTGCTGGAAGATTGCTTAAGATAATCAAGCGGGTTTTCTCAGCCAAGCTGGTTTTTATAGCGCAGCCTCTTAGCGTAAGCCCTTCATCTGTCTTTGGTTGCAGTAATTCCATCTCTAAATCAGCCAAATACAAATCTTTGTTTTGGCCAATAAAACGCACTGGCCTGAATTCTCCGAGCTTGTTTACTTTACGATATTGAATAAATTGCCAGGGCCAAAGCCCGAAAACAAAGTGCTGCTTTTTAACCTGGTCAATTTTGAATACTTCTAATTCCTCAAATTTACTCCCATATAGAACTATTGAAGAAATCCTTTTTCTTTCCGGATAATGGAAGCTTAAAAGGAATTCAAAAAACTCGTTTGTAGGAATTTCATAGCCAGGGGGGATAAATAAGGCTAAAGCCGCATGTTCATGAAAGTATCGTTGCAGCGCATTTTTGGCTTTAATAAGGTTAACTGAGAAATCATATGGAGTATGCGGAGTAGACCAAATGCTGCGGAATTGCCCATCAAGATAAAAACTGCTGTTATCAGATAATATAACCTTAATACCGCGCGCCATTTTAAACAAGTTCAGGATCACAGCTGGCAGATCGGACATTAACGAAGGAACCTGCTGGAGTTCATTGCGAAAAGCAGGGATTGTTTCAGGGCTGAGCTGGGTGTTAATTAATGTCCAAAGTGGCATGTCAGGCTGTTCAAATAGGCGATTATAAAGGAAAGCCTCGGTTTTAGCTAATGTATCTAATGAATAGGCTGCTAATTTTGCCCTTAAATGGTCATTTAGGCGCTGTAATCCCCCATTAAGGTAATCTGCGGCTTTAAGCAAAATTGCTCCGCTGGTTTCGCCTTCTAAGATAGTTTTTACGAGCTGGGATTGCTTTGCCTTTTCAGTAGAGGGGGACACTTCTCCTGTCTGATTAACAGGCTCTTTGGATGGAGACGTGTCCCCCTCTTCTATTGGTTCAGGTACTGGCTCTGGAATTGGATCTAAGACTGGCTCTGGAATTGGCTCTGGTTCGGGTTCTGGGGTTGACTCTACAACAGATGGGGACACATCTCCTGTCTGCTTGACAGGCTCTTTGGATGGAGACGTGTCCCCATCTTCAGTTTGGACAATAGGCTCAGCTTCGGAAACAGGGGACGCTTCTGTTGTTTCTGCTTGGGCATTCTCTGAAACAACAGAAGCGTCCCCTAGTTTTTCTGGCAGCTGGGAAGTAAGTAGGCCAATAACCCGTGATTTTTCCGGCCGTTTTCTACCATCCTTATACCTTCTGCCTACTGGAGCGCTTAAGCCTGCTTCTTTAAAAACTGCATTTACACTGGATTTAGAAACCTTAATTTTCAGTTCTGTTTCTATTAAGGTAACCAGGCTTCGGCAGCTTAAATCAGGATTAGCCTTCTTTTTCTCAATAATAAAGGTTTTAGTTTCTGGCTGTAATTTATAAATAACACCCATTCTACACCTCACTAAAACCATATCATATAGAATGGACATTGTCAAGAGCTGATTGGACAATATTTTTAGTACTCTGCGTCATTGCGAGGAGCCTTTTTTCGTCATTGCGAGGGAGCGCAGCGACCGAAGCAATCTCGGGGATTGCTTCGCCCCTCCGGGGCTCGCAATGACGAGATTATAGACAGCCACCCGCTATGAATAACTGGCCAAAATATAGTTCAAAACTTGTCCGTTTTTTAGGTGGTTTTTGGGGTAAAAAAATAGTTTTCCGACGGGTTGACATTATATATATTAGGTGGTATACTTTTTATGTAAGTGAGGGTTGCTCTTTCAATTACAGAAATACGAAAAAGGTAAACTACCCGAAAGGGTGGGGCACAAAACTAGAGGGCCTAAAGCCGCAAGGCGATGGCTGCCAGTTGCCGAAACGATCCAGAAGAATTTTGTGCCCATTCGGTTTTTTGAATGGGTTTTTTTATGGCTGGAGAATTTTGTGCATGCCCCATTTCCTCGACGGTAAATGGGGCTTTTTTATTGAAAAAAAATGAGTAAAAAAATATGGCTCAGATTACTGGTAATGGTGTGCATCGGGTTGGGAATATTTCTCGTCCCCTCCAGCCACGGATTCGCATTGCCCGAGATAGATACGGTAGTCTCGGGCAACGCGGAAATCGTCAATGTCAACCCGACAACCATGCAAATTAATGCCACTGATAAAGCCATTCTGAATTACAAATCTTTTGACATAAAACAAAATGAATCCGTAATCATCAATCTTCCTAATGTGACAAATGAAGTGTTGAACAGAGTTATTGGCAGCAGCGCCAGCCAGATTTTAGGCAACCTGACTTGTAATGGCGTGGTTATCTTAGTAAACGAAAACGGCATATTCTTCGGCCCCAGCGCTAATGTGGATGTAGCAGGTATAATTGCTTCTACGCGCGATATTACGAATTCTGACTTCTTGAGTTCAAACCACGTGTTCGCCAGATTGTCCAAAGACCAGTTAGACACCTTGCTCATCAACCAAGGGACGATTAATGTCCGCAAGGGCGGGTTTGGTGTGTTGATTGCCGGTGCGGTAGAAAACACCGGAACAATCATCTGCCCCATGGGCACGATTGCCATGGCTGGCGGAGATATGGTCAGATTGGACATTGCTGGCAATGGTTTGATTTCTGTGGCAATTGACCAAGCCACAGCCAAGACAGTCTTTGATATGAATGGTAATCCTGTCACGGATCAATTAAAGAACACTGGCACTTTGCGGGCTAATGGCGGAGTGGTGCTATTGGCTGCAGAGTCCCTGCCCGGGATTTTTGAACGCGCAATTAACCTTGAAGGTTATGTCCGGGCAGATACCCTGGAGGGTAAGGAAGGCGTAGTCAGGCTGGTCTCCAGCGGCAAGATTACTGTAAATGCGGATGTTACTGCTACCAAGATAAACATCGGTACCACAGAGATTGTGCCGCAGGCCGTAGAAATGACTACCGGTACATTAACAGCTACAGATACTATCAAAGTTATAGCTGATAAATTAACTGTAAATACGCTCGCGCCTTTAACAGAAATATATAAAATAGGTGATATTAACTTGACAAGTTCTGTATTAAATAACGATTTGATTACTATAACAGGACAGGATATTGCAGTTACTTATAAGAAAACAGATAATATAACATTAGGTGCAAGCGGCACATTGAATACCACAGCCGGCGTAATCATCCAAGGTAATCAGGTAACTCTGCAGGCGCAGAAGTTCGGCACTATTGCTGTGCCGGTTACTATTGATGCTAATTATACAAATATAACTCGTATAAACGGGAATATAGATATTATGGAAAGTGTTGGTTTAGGCACGACAATGATGATGCGCGGCCCTCCGACGGACGGCTTCGGCCAAATCACCTTTAATACCGCAACAAATTTAACCCTTGAAGCTCAAAATGGTTCAATTTTTGTAGCCAAGGGCAGCGCTATATATAGTAACAATCTTTCCTTATACGCCACCGGGCGGATTTTGAATGAAGGCTCCCTTATTACCACTAATCAGACCGAAATTTACAGTGACGCTGAAATTATCAACTACGGCCTTATTGATACTAATATACTCATAGAAAAAGGTTATACGTTTATATCTACTGGAACGCTACGTGGCGGAGAAGTTCACTGCGATAACCTGGATGGCGCGAACCGCGACATTAGCGGCAATATTGATGTGGATTTGATTGATGATACCGGCGATATCAATATCACAGGCAATGTCTACCTGCTCAGATCAGTAACGATTATGGCTGGTACTGGCGGCACGGGAGCTATCCTGACTACTGTCGGAGCAACCATTACCTGCACTGGCGGCCCCTGGAACCTGACTTTAAAAGCTGCTTCTGCCTCTACCTTAGGCGCAATTACAGTGTCCAATCTGACTTTTGATGAAACTAATACTGATGATAATCCTACCTATACGCTGGGTGGCGCGATTAGCTGCGCCAATTTTACCATTACCCATGGCACAGTAATCGCAGGTTCTAATACTATTACAGTCACCGGCAGTTTGGACATTGCTGGCGGATTTACCTGCGGTATGTCTACTATCATTATGGATGCCACTAATGGCAATACTAATTTTGCTGCTGATGGAATTACCTTCTATAATGTAGTTTTCAACAATACTTCCAGCACTAATGACCGCACCATCACCTTAGGCACAGGGACAATGACTTTTACCAACATCTACCTTGCTGCTACCGGTACGAACGGTATTACTGTGGATGGCGCAACGAATGATCCAAATATCAATGTTACTGGTACTATCCAAACTTATGTGGTTAATTTAGTTAACAATCCCGGGTTTGAAACTGGCGATATGACCGGCTGGACAGCATCAGAGGTTTATGTGGTGCCATTCGGACATTCTGGTGATTATTCCGCTAACTTCTTTTCTTTTATGGGCCTCACCGGTACACTATACCAGGAAGGATTAGTGCCTTCTCCTGTGCCGGAACTGAGTTTTTGGATTCAAGGAGGATATATAGAGATCAGTTTTGAAGGGTTTAGGGTTTATATAAAAGACGGCAGCGGCTGGCAATTACTTGATACCATCACCTCCTTTACCGGCGGATGGGAAGAAAAATCATACGATATCTCAGCTTATTCAAATGTGCAAGGTTTAAAAGTAGAAGCCTCTGATGCAATCGGTATGTACGACTTATACTTTGACGATGCAACGATGATGGCTGATAACAGTGGCTCTGGCGCCAAAGCAATTAATGCCGGAGACGGAACCTGGACAATTACCGGAGACGCGGATTTCAGCAATATTACTTTTAACGCCAATAACAGTACAGTGGCATTTAACGGCAGCGCTACTT
>Ga0265297_10011898_pt1 | contig 10558 bp, 10 predicted proteins | sample Munlanlwell13791_FD_192502 | JGI IMG/M metagenome (GOLD analysis project Ga0265297, IMG submission 192502) | Leachate microbial communities from a municipal landfill in Southern Ontario, Canada - Leachate well 137-91 | ecosystem: Engineered > Solid waste > Landfill > Unclassified | place...
AACGGAATTACCGCCTAATGCATAGCCATTCCCTGAAATCGTGATGGAATTGAACATGGTGCCCGCGGCAATGTCATTATTGGTGAGATAAGTCGCGGCAACCGCCGGAAATACAAGGTCGTCCCCCTCACCCGGCGCAGCTCCGCCCAGGCCGGTCCAGTTGCCGCCATCATTCCAGCTGCCGCTTACAGTGCCGGTCCAGGTCGCTGTCGGATCCCAGTTAGAGTTATTCCTGCGGCTGGTGGATTCACTCATATAAATTTCCAAGGGGTTTAAATTATAGGAATCCTCAACCCAGGCATAGCTTATATTTCTCGACCCGTGAGGATCTACATACCATCGGACGCCGGGTTCGGAAGACAGCAACCGCACATGCCGGCCATAAGCGCCCTGCATGCGTAGTTCACCCAGAATGGTGTAGGTTTTACCGGCTTGAAAATAGATCAGCTTATCGGGAATTGTGCATTCAAGGCTGGAAAAAACAATATCGCCGTAAAAATAGGTAGGCTCCGCTCCTAAAATGCGGATTTTTTCAGCTTCTAACGTCAATTTGGAGTTTTCCGAATAAATTATCGCGCCGAAGCCGTCCGGAGGACCGCGCAGCAGTATGGATGTGCCTAACCCCAAAGATTCGCTTATATCTATATCGCCAAAAGTCCTTGCTATCCGCAAATTCTGCGCCTGCAGCACCAGCGGAGCGCCTCCGCTTCCGAAATATTTGGCAATAAGCTGAAGGCTCGTTGCGGGTATTATGGCCTCGCGGGGCGCGCCTGTATCCGGATCGCTGCCGAATATCCGGCCCTCTTTCGCCTCAAGGATCAGGCCGCCTTCGGCTCTATACACAAATATATCGCCCCTTCTCGTAAAGATGGAGGCGACCTGCGGCTCTGTGGTTACGCTCACTATGTCTATGTCGCCTTCTGCGTGGATAAAATACGGGTTGCCTTCGATCGCCAGCGGCATTCTTCTTGTCCCGATCTTTATCGCGCCCCGATCGGTCTTAAGCGTTGCCAGGCGCATGATGCCTGAGCCGTCGATATATAGATTTCCGCTGCCTTTTACATATATCTCCGTATTGTCGGCCTGCGCGAAGCTTCCGACGCCGTCGCCATCCGCGTCTGCCATAAGAGCGAGGTCGCCGGATTCTGTTTTAACGTCCGCCTCGACCGCGACATCCCTGAACGCATTCACCGATGTATTTCCTATCGTCTCAAGCTCGGCATCTATTATGACGTTATTCCATGAGGTAACCTCGATGCGCTGATCCGAAGGCCTGTCCTCTATCTTTAACTCCCCGGAAAGCCTGATATTTTCATTCGCGGTAACGCGTATCACTCCGTTCTCTTCGCTGAACCCGGTCGCCTTTACGATGCCTTGCTGATTGACCGCGTTCCTGAAGATATCGGCAGCTACTTTGGCCTCCATTATTACCTGCGCGCCCTGGGCAGTGCCGGAATTCGATATCGCATCTTCGACTTTTTTATTGTCTTTATCAAATGCCTCGCCGCTTGTCTCTCTGTCGACCTCTACGTGGATTATGCCTTTAGTGCCGAAACTTACCGTGGCCCTGTCCCCGGATATAAAGAATACGCTGCCCAGGCGGCCGGCGACCATCTTCTGGTTATCTACGGCGCTCGCGATCAGGGCGATGCTGTTGCCGGTGATGGTCCCTTTATTCAAGATCTGGCTGTACGGAGACCCGTCTGCATGCTCAAAGATATAGTCCCCGTTTATAAAATTGTTGGCGGATATATCGAGGGTGGTGGCTATAAAATTATCAACATTTATATTCGCGGATGGGGCAATGTAAAGGCCCGCCTGGTTTTCAAAGACGAATGTGCCTATCGGACAATTGACCGTGCCATACCAGGCGCTCGGCCCGTAAGCCGCGTCTGTTTTGGCAAGCAGCCTCCAGCCTTCCTGCATGCTTATATCCCAGGTCGCATCGCTGCCCACATTGGCGGTGGAAAGATATACTACGCTGACGGGTTCGGTGGCGGTAAATTTTAGACTGTGCGGGAGATCTCCGGGTCCAACTGCTACGCTTCCCGGATCCGTAACCTGCGGAAGCTCTGTGGCCGATACGGGCTCATCATCGGGCCCGGCATAAGACGGGGCCGTCCACATGCTTGCCGCAAGCAGCATGGCGGCACACGCTATTGCAAATTTCCGGCTTTTTACGGCCGGTGATCTCGTCATTTGGGCTCCTGCGGCAGTCTCCCGGCTCTTTCTTCGGCAGGGTTGGGTTTTTCGGCCTCTTTCTTCGGCTCGGCCGTTTCCTTGACCATCTGTAACATGGAATAGCTCGGGCCCTCCTGGCCGCTTAAGATGAATACCGACAATGCCAATATTACGGTGAGCGCTATCCCGATAAGGCTCATGACAAACACCAGCTTATGCAGAGGGGCGAATATTTCCCGCACATCCCGTTCTACGAAGACAAACCATTCGATCCGGTCGAGCGAGGTGAGGCCGTCCTGCGGCGTCCTCTGAGGTATCCCGTGCCCGGGATTGCTCACCGAAAGCTGCGGCGCATAAAAATATATCAGCGGATAGGGCAGGTTCACTTCCGAATAGGCTGCAAGCGTCTTTCCGTGATTAAGATATGCGCTGTCCAATATGCCCCATCTGTCGCTATTATGCACGACCTTCTGGAATTCCTCGTATTCGCAGAATTTATTTGCAAAAGGCGCGGCCCTGTCATGATACAAAAGGAAGGCCTTGTCATCCACCAAAACGGCATTGCCGGTCTTGCCTATCTTAAAATTTAACAGGGGCGTGAAGAACAGCTCGAGGTTTATCGTCGCTTTATATATACCGATAACGGCTCCGGCTTCATCCTCGATCGGAACGGCGAACGGTATGCACCATAAACCAGCCTGCTCGTCATATTCGATATTTCCGATAAAAAGTCTTCCGCGGCCCTTTGCGTACGAATTCAGCCACCAGTCCTGATCAAAACTATAAAATCCGGACGGCCTCGCTGTGGAACCGACCAGACCGCCGAACTTGTCGGTGACGACGATGCTGACTATTTCTCCCTTCTCCGCTTTCAACTCTTTCAGCTTCAGACTGAGCTTATTATCGAGATAATCCTTAAGGAAAGGATGGTCATCGGGCGCCTCGATCCACCTTTTGTCCATATCCATAAGGTAGCGCTGTATCTCCTTCTCGCTTTTTGCGCGGTATTTCAGATCATTCTCTTTCAGCGCATCGATTATAAACTGGCTGTTCGCGTTTAAACGCAGCAGCTCAGACTGTTTCCCGATGTCGGCTCCGACCGAAGAGGCCAGGGTGCGCGCGATCTCGCTCTGGCTCTCAATCCCTTTGTCGCGCAGCAGATTGAACCCCAGAAAATAGATTATACCGATCAGGCTGGATAAGAATATGATCGCGGCGATGGAGGTGAATAACGTGGTCTTTAATTTAGTGCGGAGCTTTGCCTGGGTTATTTCCTGTTTCGTAAGGAAAATCTTTTTGACATTGTCCATGGGCCTTCCCCCCGATTGTTATATATTAAAATATATCATACTATGGGGAAAAGGCAAATCGCAAGGAGGCTTTTTCGCCGGATGGCTATATCTCTGACTGGAAAGTAAAGTAGAATGTGGAAGGACCCGCGCCGGAGACCGGTTTATCGCCGATATCGGCGGCCCAATAGAGGCGCAAGGATAAATATTTGAAATGTACCAATAGGCCCCCTCCGATCCCGGCCAGGAATTTATCTTTCTTCTCGCCGGCAATGGTCTTGCTTAAGGTCCCCCCGCCCATATCAAAGAAAAATACCGGTTGTATCTGATGGCGTAAGGCCATATTCTGCCCCGGCAATTTCCAGTCTTTCGGAATGAAGTACATGGGGAAGACCCAGTCAAGATTCATGACGGCCCCCGTATCCGCGAGATAATCCCCTTCCGGATAGCCGCGGACAGAATCCGCGCCTCCCAGCTGGAACTGTTCGGACGGCGCAAGGGTATGCGTTGCGATCTGGAACCGGCTCCGGATATACATGTAACTTTCCAGGAACATCTTCTGCAGGCGGTTCAGGGACTGTTCATACTTGAAGAAGAACCCTCCTGAATCCGGCCTGCTTAATTTCGAATAGCCCCGGGGAGAGGCGCCCAAAAAACCGGATGTGCCGAAATCGAATCTCGGTGAAAACGAGGTCTGGCCGGCAGCGTCTGTCTTTGAAAAATCAAAACCGAGATACGGCACCCGCAGCTGGTCATTCGCGGTCGTATCGCTTCCCATCGCCTTTATCACCGATTTGATGTCGATACCGAGATTCGCGTAGGCCTCAAAATCCTCCGAAAGCGCAAGCTCCCATGAGGCATGCGGCGTGTAGATCTGGGTGTTTCCCGTGATATCAAAGGATTTGTATTCCTTGCCGAGCTTCATCCAGAAATAAGTTATGTCGGCGCCTATCGTCGTTCCGTATGTCCCGACGGGAATATTATAACTCACCGATTCGCCGAACGAATTACCGCTGTAGAGAGTGTTTACAAAAATAGTGTCTCCCAGGCCGGAGATGTTAGAGCTGCGAAGCGTGAACATGGAGCGATATTTCCCCGTCAGGCGCGAGGAGCGGTTATCCTCGAGGAATCCCGCATGCCACGGGAATTTGCCGTCCACCTTCAGGGATATGTCGGAGGTCTGGGGCTCTTTACCGGGCGAGATCACCGCTTTTATTTCAAGGTCGGGGTTCTTATTTAACCGCAGGATGTCCCTTGAGAGGGTCTTGATGTTCAGAATTTCATTTTTTTTTGAATGAATGAACTTCTTTATGAAGTCGCGCGAAAACCAGTTGTTCCCCTCAACGTCCAGCTGCCCCATCTTGCCTTCGGCTATGCGGATCTCTATCGTCCCGTCCTTGATCTCCTGCTCTGGGATATAGACTATGGTGGTGAGGTACCCCTTCTGCTTGTATCTGGATTCGATCTTCGCCGAAACGTCCTCCATCTCGGTGAAGGTAACCTTCTTATCGATGTAGGGCCCGTAGATGGGCTGAAAATCCTGCGGTTTAAAAACGGTGGACCCGGTGATATTGACTTCCTTCAGCATAAAGGACGGACCTTCGATTACGGGCCTGGCTTTCTCTTTTTCGATCTCTATCTTGGGGGGTTTCGGCTTCTTATATTCGAGGGCCTTCTTCTCTTTCTCGGCATCATACTTATAGCGTTCGGCCTGCGCGCCTGGTTCCTGTCCCGGCGGCGGGGTCTGGGCATGAGCCATGACGGAGAGGGCGAGGACGATGAATAAGGACAGGATGGTTATGGTGAGTTTTTTCATGCTCCCCTTTGAAAATTTCGCCATCGTTTAGCTTCAGGCGAAATTTGGCGTCCCTGGCCTGATTCGAACAGGCGACCCTCTGCTTAGAAGGCAGATGCTCTATCCAACTGAGCTACAGGGACGTTTAAACTGGTCGGGGCGGACAGATTCGAACTGTCGACTTCTTGGTCCCAAACCAAGCGCGCTAGCCAGCTGCGCTACGCCCCGTTATTATATCAGAAAAATTACAGATACTTCCGTAAAAATTCCCGCGCTTTTTTAAGCGCTTTCGACCGGTGGCTCATCTTGTCTTTCACCTTCAGCCCCAGCTCACCGAACGTCTTCTTATATTTAGGTATAAGGAATACCGGATCGTACCCGAAGCCGTACGGCCCTTTCGGTGAAAAAGTGATCAGACCCTTGCAGTCCTCTTCTATTACCTTGACGGGCCTGCCGTTATCCGCTATCGCCACAGCGCAGACGAACTTCGCCTGACGTTTTTTCAATGGGGTCTTTGCAAGAAGCCGGAGCAGTTTGGCATTATTTTCCCTGTCGCTCTTTCTCGGACCGGCAAATCTCGATGACCTGATCCCCGGCCTTCCGCCCAGGGCGCTTACAACAAGCCCTGAATCATCTGCGAGGGCAAGACCCGAAACAAATCTCGATACTACGAGCGCCTTCTTCACGGCGTTCTTTTTGAATGTATCGCCATTTTCCACTATACGCGGGACCTTGCGGAAATCCTGCAGCGATACAATATCTGCCTTCAGGCCTTCGAGATACCGTTTGAGCTCATGCAGTTTCTTCTTATTCTTCGTCGCGATGACAAGTCGTCTTGGATGGACCATTACCGGACTATCCCTTTTAAAACTTTCTTTTGAATGCCGATGAGGTCCTGTATGCCGCCTTTCGCAAGCGCAAGCAGCCCCTCCATCTCTTTCTGGCTGAACGGCTCTCTCTCGGCCGTGCCCTGGATCTCGATAAACCGGCCGTTGCCGGTCATGACGATATTCATATCGACATCGGCACTCGAATCCTCGTCGTAATTAAGGTCGAGGACGGGCTTGCCGCTTATCATTCCGACGCTCACCGCGGCCACGTAATCGGAGACGGGAATATCTTTGATCGTTCCGTCATCCTTCATACTGTTCAGCGCAAGCACAAGCGCTATGAAACTTCCGGTGATGCTGGCGCATCGCGTGCCGCCGTCCGCCTGGATCACATCACAATCCATCCATATGGTCCGCTCGCCTATCTTCGGCATGTCCACGACCGTCCTCATAGACCGGCCTATGAGGCGCTGGATCTCGAAAGTCCTGCCGCCCTGCTTGCCTTTCGAGGCCTCACGTTGAACGCGGGTCCTGCATGAGCGGGGGATCATGCCATATTCTGCGCTCACCCAGCCGGTGCCCTTGCCTTTCAGGAAAGACGGGACGCTCTCCTCGACGCTCGCCGTCGCGATAACTTTCGTGTCCCCGAATTCGATAAGACAGGATCCTTCGGCATATTTCATGTAATCCTTCGTTACTTTTATCGTCCGCAACTCGTTACTTTTTCTTCCATCCGACCGTGTCATACAGATCTCTTCCTTTCGAATCTATCCCGACTATTAACGGAAAATCTTTCACCTCTAATTTATATACTGCTTCTGGGCCGAGTTCTTTAAAAAGTATCGGCTTCGCGGATCTCACCTTTGTTGAAAGAAGCGCCCCGATCCCTCCGGTCGCAAGAAAATATACGGCGCCGTATCTCTTTATCGCCTTTCTGACCTCGGAGGATCTGTTGCCTTTACCTATCATACCGCGCAGGCCGAGCCTTAACAGTTCCGGCGTAAATACGTCCATCCTGGAGCTTGTAGTCGGACCGCACGAACCTATCGGCCTCCTCGGCAAAGGAGGCGTCGGCCCGGCATAATATACCACGGCATCCTTCAGATTAAGCGGGATGTGTCTTGCCTTCTTTACCATCTCGTGCAATTTCTTGTGCGCCGCGTCCCTCGCCGTAAAGATGGTGCCGCTCAACAAAACCTCATCGCCTGCTTTTAAGGCCCCGACAACATCTTTCGTAAGCGGGGTCGATACAGAGATCTCTTTCATATCGTCCTCTCGGCGCTCCTTGTGACATGGCAGCCGACATTAACGGCCACCGGCAAGGCCGCGATGTGAGTAGGCGAGGCGATTATATTTATGCCGAGGACCGTCGTCTTCCCGCCCAGGCCCATCGGACCGATACCAAGGGAATTTATCTCGCGCAATAATTCCTTTTCAAGGCCGGCCAGATGCCTGGTCCTGTTTCTTTCATCTATCGGTCTGAGCAGGGCCTTTTTCGACAAATATGCGGCGTGTTCGAATGTCCCGCCCATACCCACCCCTATGACGAGCGGAGGGCAGGCGTCCGGCCCGGCCTCTTTGACGACATCCATTATAAACTGTTTTATCTCGTCGATCGCTGCGGTCGGTTTGAACATCTTTATCTTCGATTTATTTTCGCTTCCGAATCCTTTCGGCGAAACCGTTATCTTTATCCTGTCGCCCTCGACGATATCCGTATGGATCACGCAGGGTGTGTTGGTCTTTGTATTGTTACGCAAAATAGGATCGGCGACGACCGATTTTCTCAGGCAGCCCTTGTCGTATGCGTCGAGAACCCCGTCATTGACTGCATCTTCCAGGCTTCCCCCTGCGAGCGCTACCTCCCTGCCTATTTCAAGAAACACGGCTACCATACCGGTATCCTGGCACAGGGCAAGGCCTTTAGATCTGGCGAGCCGGGCGTTTTCGATCAAGGATTTCAGCGTCTTCTTTGCCCGCGGATTGGTCTCCCTGCTATGCGCATCTCTCACGGCCTTTAGAATATCTTTACGCAGCTCGAAGTTGGCCTTTAGGCTTAAGTCTCTTACCGTATCCCTTATCTTCGAAACATCTATCTCTCGCATATTTTTGCCTAGAGTCGTTGATCCAGCGTCTTCGGTCTGGAGTCTATGTTATATTCTGCGGTAACCGTCGTCTTGATCCCGCCGCGGGCGTTAAATTCTCCGACAACCTCAGCCCATCTCGGCCCTGCGGCCTTCACTGCATCGTCCAGGATCTTATTCGCTATATGCTCACTGAATATCCCGATGTCCCGGTAGAATATGGTGTAATACTTGAGCGACTTCAATTCCAGACACAGCCGGTCGGGGACATATCTGATAATTATGCGGGCGAAGTCGGGCAGTCCCGTCTTCGGACATATGGATGTAAATTCGGGGATATCTATATTTATGACGTAGTCTCTCTCCGGATATTTATTGTACCAGGTCTCTATCGCGGGGGTCTTCAGCGTACGTATATTATCCTGCAACCCTTCGTAAGAAGATCCCTTCTTTTTTCTTTGTCCCCTGGCCATGGTCCCCTCTATTTAACATTAAGAATTTTATGCATCTGCGGTATCACTCGTATATTTTCAATACGGTTCTTCGAGCCTATCTCAAGAAATTTAAGCAGCATGTTCTTATCTATCTCTTTATCCGACGATCTTATAGGTGTCGCAGGCTGCAGGATCAGAGGTATGTTCTCCTTAAGTTCCTTTATCAGCCGTACCGCTTTTTCGATGTCTCTTCCGACCGTCTGTTCGGTGATGACGGCTTTTACAAAGACCTTCTTCGCGGAAGCGATCCTCAGAAAATCTCTGTGTTCTTTCCAGAACGGCCTCTCACCCGTAGATGACGGAAGCTTAAAATCCATGGCAATGATATCGATGTCGGATATGATCTTCGCCAGTTCCGCCGGAAGCGTACCGTTCGTTTCCAGGTATGAAGTAAACCGTTTCTTCTTCAGAGCCGGCAGAAAGGCTTTTAAAAAATCCGCATACAAGAGCGGTTCGCCGCCTGTGAACGACACGGAATGGTGCGGCCCCTTTGACAGTTCGAGAAACTTCAACTCGCTCATCAGCTCCAGCGCCGTATACTCCTTGGAGGCCGGCTTATTTCTTTCATCGCAATATGAACAACTGAGATTACAGTTCCTGAACCGCACAAATATCTGGCGCGCGCCGATGAATACGCCCTCTCCCTGTATTGATGAAAATATTTCGGTGATCTCGGCTTTCACGTCAGACACGTCTCCCTGTTTAACAGCGAGTCCTCTATACCGGCCTCCCGGAATCCCTTGGCCCTCAGGATACAGGAATCGCACGACCCGCATGGTCTCTCCAGGCCGCTGTAACATGACCATGTCATATGAAATGGGACGCCCAAAGACGCGCCGAGCTTCACTATCTCGCTTTTCGATTTGTCTATCAAGGGGAACTGTAATCTCAGCTTTCCCTCCACGCCGCGTTTCGTCCCTTTTTTTATGACTTTGTTAAAAACGTCCAGATACTCTTTTCTGCAATCCGGATAACCGCTCGAATCTTCGCTGTGTGCGCCTATGAAAATAACGTCCGCCGCGATCGTCTCGGCAAACGATGAGGCGATGCCCAGGAATATGGTATTCCGCGCCGGCACATAACTTGAAGGGACAGGACCCGACGCTATCTCTTCTATGCTTCTCCCGTTCGGGAGATCCATGCCCATATCCGTCAGGCTGGAACCCTTCCACGGCAAGTTCAATCTTACCAGTTCCTGCTTCGCCCCTGCTGCTTCCGCTATCCGCCTGGCGGAGGATATCTCTCTATCATGCCTCTGCCCGTAATGAAAGATTAGACAATGGCAGTCAAAACCTTTCTTTATGGCCCAAAAGAGGGTCACGGCAGAATCGAGGCCTCCCGAAACGAGCACGACAGCCTTGCGTCTCATGCGCTACAAGCCTTCCGCATATGTTGCGCAGGAGTTATCGTTCTCCCACACGGAAACTGATCCGACATTCTTACTCCTCTTCTTAAGCTGATCATATATGAACTTAGCTATATTCTCGGATGTAGGGTTTATCTTCTTCAATAATTTCAAGTCGTTCAGATACGAATGGTCGAGCTTATCGATCGTACATTTAAGCATCTTTTTTGCGATACGGAAATCCACCGCCATACCGGCCTTATCAAGCACGCCGTATCTAAATATAGCCTCAACCAGCCAGTTATGACCGTGCAGCCGTTCGCACTTCCCGTGGTAATTATTCAGATTGTGCGCCGCGCTGAAATTCATCTTCACCTTTATCTCGTACATAGCTAAGCGGCCCTCTTGGCGCATTCTATCTTCCGTCGCAGGAACTTCTCGCCCATATCCATGAACCTGCCCGGCTCGTCGCTGACAAAAAATCTATATTTACCTTTGCCGGTTGAATTATTCAGGAGGCCGCCGACATCCAGGATGTCC
>Ga0265297_10011900_pt1 | contig 10556 bp, 21 predicted proteins | sample Munlanlwell13791_FD_192502 | JGI IMG/M metagenome (GOLD analysis project Ga0265297, IMG submission 192502) | Leachate microbial communities from a municipal landfill in Southern Ontario, Canada - Leachate well 137-91 | ecosystem: Engineered > Solid waste > Landfill > Unclassified | place...
AGCAGGAATATCATTCCTACATTCGCAAAATTCACCGTTGCATTCTCCTACTTTGTTACCAGACCCACACCCGCACAAATCAATTCCCCAATGATTAACACAATAATTACATGAACTGTATTTTTCTTTTTCCAATTTAACACCTTTAAAGTGTTCTTCAAATAGATTTAATGGCATTGAGTTAGATACTTTTTGCCCTTCATCATTAACATATTCTACCGTAACTGCCCCGCAACCACTACACTGTTTTGCATATATTTCTTTTCTCATAATTTAAAGGTTTAAACATTGTACATCTATATAAATGCAAAAACAAAAAAAGAGGGAATTATCCATATGGCTTTTATTTGTTTTCATTTTTATTTACTGAATTCATATTCATTTTCATTATCAAACCCTTTAAAAGAAACTCTAAAATTATCAAAGTCGTTTTTACTTGCGAGTTTTATATTTTTGTGCTTTATATAAATACTACCACCAAAGTTTGAATATGGGGAACCTTTCAAAATAGAAGCATGCAAAATCCCAGCATAATCTGAATTTGGAATTAAGTATCCAAGGGTATGATTTTCGATAACCACTAATTTAATTTTTACAGCTTCCATTGTTTATTAGTTTGAATGTATAAAGTGGGAAAGTTTTAAAAAGAGGGAGCCCGTTCACACTCCATAAACTTCTTTATGAGCTTTATTTAATTCCTCATTATATTGATAAATGTTTATTAAATGGTTTTCGAGTTTTTCACGATAAGGAGCCATCAATCTTCTAAATTCATCTCCTTTTCTGTTTGCTTCAATAATCAATTCTACTGCCTTTACATTTATTTTGTCTTCTGTATAATCATACAGCTTCCAAAATTTTAAGGCTTCCTCCCACTTACTTTCAAACTCCAATTTTCTAACATAAGAATAATCTATCATAACTTTAATTATTTTTTATTTTACAGATTTTAAAGTCCTTTCATTACAAAGATGAGGAATACCATTACAAAATATATAAGCACCCCACTGGTCAATGTTCTCTAATGTTCCTATTACTTCTTTGCCATCAGTCATTCCACAAGTACCAATAGCTGAATATTTTTCACCTATGACAACTTGCATAATTTTATTGTTATAATTTCTTATATTAAATACTTTTGGGGTTTTTGTTTTCATTTCTTCTAGTATAAAAATAATTTATTCAATAAACAAAGAGAAGGAATTTTTCTCCCTTCTCTTTAAATTTCTTTATTGACAGCACAATTGCCAACTTTCAATGTTTTCAATATTTTCTTCGGTTAATTCCAAAGTATCAATGATAAATTGTGCAAGTTTTTTGTTTCCTTCTGTACCTTCTGCAATCACTTTTGTCTTAATTGCAGCCACAACATCACTTGTTTCCATTCCTAGAACTCTACGACAAAATTTTAAATCCTGTCCTAAATAGAAATTGCGTATCTTGCCGTTTTCTGGTTTAATGAAAAGTGACCAATCATGAGTGCAAGGAGTTGTTGTTATTATAACTGAAGCGTCCATATGATTTATTTTTTGGTTTATATCAGTATAAAGGAAACCCCTTAAAAAAGAGGGGAGACCTCTCAAGTTTACAATTCCATTTTACTTGCCATTCCTGATTCAATTTTTACATAACAATTTTTTCCACCTGTATAATCTTTGTGGTCTTTTGCTGTTCTATAAAGTAAATCTGGGGTTTGATATGAATCTCTTACATCGGAAATTGAGAAGTAATAGCTTTTGTTATTAACATCAAAAAATCCACTTATGTAGAAATGACCTCTATGGAATTCAATATTGGTTGCACCAATCCCCTTTAATTCTTTTGTAAATTCACTTTTAAAGGTGCGAAAAAAAGAAGAAAATTCAGGAGTTAATCCGCAAGAACTTTCAAACCCTTTTTTCAATAATGTTAATGTTTTTTTCATGATTTTTATTTTAAGAATTCTGGTTTTGTATTTCTTTATAAAAAAGTTTTTTTATTCTTTCTTCGCTATAGGTTCCTTTGAAAAGAGACAAAACATCTGTTAAATCATTAGTATAAAAGCACTCGTGATTATTCAATTCATAAATAATTTCCTTGTCTTCTGCTTTGTTCTTTTTTACTTCTTCTTTGTGCCATTTTTTAATTTCTTTCATTCCCTTTTCAAACTCTTCAATATTGCCTTTGGGTAAATATCCGCCCGCCCCGATTGAAACATATTTCTCCCCTTCTTTTAAAGGAGTTTTGTTTTCCGTAAATTGTTCATTTGAAAATGCAAAGAATAAACCAACTTTTTTAAATAATTCGCTTAGTTTAGCTTGTTCTTTTTCTTTTAATTCTGGGATTGATTTCATTTCTTTGGGTTTTTGGTTTATATATTTATATAACGAAAACAATAAAAAAAGAGGGGAGAATCTCTCCCCTTCAAATCAGATAAACCAATATAATACAAATGTTAAAATTCCCAATCGTAATAATAATCCTTTATCCCGAATATAATGTTTATTTTATGATAAAATGTTTTTCTTTCGGTTATCCCTTCCACTACATTTGCGGGATATACATCATCACCATAAACGGCATTGTGTTGTTCTTCTGTTAATTGACGTGCATAAGAAACAACGTCTTTGTGTTTTTCTTTGAATTCTTTTGTATAAGTTATATCAGCGCCTTGTATTTTCCAAGCGTTATTTCTCCAAACAACTGTACAAAAACGACCTGTTGGTTTTAATATCCAGTTTTGATGACCTTCGCCCCCTGCTTTTGTTTTATCCCATTCAGCATCTAATGCTTCTAATTTTACAGTTTTGCCATCATTGGATACTTCCAGAACTTCATAACAGGTTCTGTCTGAATAGTGCAATTGTGTTGCCCCTTTTCCAACTTCAGGAAGAGTACAATTATTCGACATTAGCTGATTAAAAAAAGAACCAGCCACACCTATTTTTGCTCTTTGTTGTTTTTTTATTATTTCCATTTGGTTTATTTTTATTTATATAATGAAAATAAAATAAAAAAGAGGGAAATCTCACCCCTCCAATATTTATGTATGGTTTACGAAAAAACAGAAATTTAAAAAAAATATTTAAAAAGGGCAAGAATAACTCTTGCCCCAAAACCAAATAAACCAATTATGAAATATTTTTATACTAATCAAATATATTATACAATTCACAATCTTTATGCTTTTCGCAATAAAGAATTAAATCATTAATGTCAATTATTTTAATGTTATATTCTTTACAAAATATATCTTTAGAAGGTACTACATTTGTATAAACAATAACTTTTTTATTCGTTTTTTTTGCTTTGTTTAAATCATTTAACAAACTTGTCAAATACATCATTGGCTGTGACCAAATTTTTATATCTTCTTTATTTATGGTAATCCTTTCTTTTAACAATAATTCTATTATTAATGGAATCGCTTTGTCTTTATGAGGAAAATATAAATATTTCATTTGTTAAAAATTTGCCCCACTTATAGGACTCGAACCTATTTTGGTATTATTTCCCAAACTGTTTGCCTGACAGTGGGTGGGTTGTAATTATATAAAGAAGTTTAAAAATAAAAGAGGGGAGAACGTTTATTTCCATCCTCTTACTTCTTTGTAGCTTTTTAAATATTTGCTGTGGTTCTGTTTTTTAATTATGTTTAGGTTATACCCTAAACTTTCTAATTCTTTTTTTAAGTCTTCATACTCTTTCTCAGTTGCCAATCTGCTTTTCCCTACACAATAATTGTAATCTGCGGAACTGTGTTGCCCAACATGCATATAGCACGCAATTTCTCCATGAGAAGTGGCTACATCGTAAGGAAAATAAGCAGTAATACTGCCTTTAAAATCTCCTGTTTTATCTACTCTGAAAATTACATCGGTTTTGTAAGTATCTTTTTTCATAAGTTTGGTTTTATTATATAAAGTAAAACGAATAAAAAAGAGGGGAGAGTTCACTTATATAACTCTCCCCACCCTTATAATGGATTAACCTTTTTTGCTTTTTTTATTGAATTTAAACAATATTGAATGAATATCGTAAATTTTATAAAGTCGTCTGTTGTATTTGCAAAACAAGGCTTTATTTTTACTTGTGTCTTTTAAAGTTTTGTTTCTTATTGAAGTGATTTTATTTATTAAGTCCTGTTTTTTCATTTTCTTTTTTATTTAAAAATTCAATCCAATGTTTTCCATATACTGAAACACTTTGCCTGCCAATATTCCCATAATTTATATCATCCAAATTTGAAATTTTTGCATCTGGAAGAAACATATTTACTATTTCTTTGCGAAAATCATTTGGGATAATTGAGTTTGTTCTAAAAGTATAAATTTCATACCACGAATTTATTAAACCTCTTACGGTTTTTATATAACGAGTTCTAATTTCTATATTAAAATTACTTTTAAAATAATCTTTTAACGCTTTTCCTAGTTGTTGAGGTGTTTCAATTGTTGTCATAATTTTGATTTTTGGTTTATTACTGAATTAAAAGAAAATCATTGAAGAATCTCACCGTCAATTGTAAATTCCTTTATTATTTCCCCAGTTGGTAATTCAATAAATTCTTCAAAACAAATATCAATTCCATCAACATCAACTGATTCAATGTTTGTAACATCTTTTGTTTCAGGATTAAATTCGCAAGATGACCTAATCTCGGTTGAGCCATCCCAAACACTCACATATATTGCTTTCATAATTTTTTTAGTTTTTATTTATATTAATATAAAAGAAGCTTCCCAAAAAGAGGGAATTCAAAACAATTATATATTTTTAATTTATTTTATTAATTCTTTTATATATTTTTAATTTATTTTATTAATTATTTTGTTTTTTAAAAAAATTTTGTATATTTATAAATATTGGGGGTAAAATATCCCCAAAAATAAAATTTATGCTAAAAGCGATTAAAATAAGATTATATCCAAATAAAAGACAAGAAGAATATATTATTAAACTTCTTGGTTGCTATCGTTTTGTTTATAATAATTGCTTGGATAAAAAAATTAAAGCATATACTAATGATAGAATAAACTTGGGGCTTAAAGCCCTTGGTAATTATTTTCATAATGATTTAACAAAAAATCCTGAATATTCATGGTTGCAAGAACACAATACAAAAGTTCTTAAACAATCAATTATTAACCTTTTGGATTCATATAAACGCTTTTTTGTAAATGGGAATGGATTCCCTAAATTTAAATCGAAACATGATACTCAACATTCATGTAGATTTACAATTGAAACAATTTCAAGAAAAAATGATTATTCTAAATTTAAATTAACTCTTACATCTGACTTAAAAAATATCAAATTTAGTTGTTCAGATAAATATGCAAATTATCTGACTAAGCATAAAGAAAATATAAGGTCAGCTACATTAATACAAACTAAATCAGGAAAATATTTCCTTTCTATATTAGTTGATGGTGATTTAATGAAAGTATTGCCAAAACCAATTAATGATATTATTGGAATTGATTTAGGGATTAAAACATTCATTGTAGATTCTAAAGGGAATGAATATGAAAACATAAAAATAAAAAGAAATAATGAGAAAAAGCTATCTAAACTGCATCGTGAATTATCAAGAAAACAAAAGGCAGGGAGAAATAAAGAAAAAGCAAGAGTTAAATTAGCTAAATTATATGAAAAATTAAATAATATAAAACAAGAATACCTTCATAATATAACAAATAAATTGCTTAATGAAAACCAAATTATAGCAATGGAAGATTTAAATATTAAAGGCATGATACAAAATCACCATTTAGCAAGGTCAATACAAGAATTAAGTTTATATGACTTTAAATCTAAATTGATTTATAAAGCTAATTGGTATGACAGAGATATTGTGGAAGTTGATAGATACTTTGCATCTAGTAAATTATGTAGTAATTGCGGTTATAAAAATAATGAATTGACATTAAAACACAGGGAGTGGATTTGCCCTAAATGCGGAACAAAACACAATCGAGACCATAACGCTGCTATTAATATAGAAAATGAAGGTATAAAAATATTTAATAATAAAATACCCACCCGTTGTGGGGAATTTACGCTTCTGGAGAGAACATCATTAGATGACTCATTGAAAGAAGAAATCAAAACTAAAGTACAATAAGTATTTTAGATTTTATTAAACGGTTTATCTTACATATAAAAGTTTTTTATTCATCTGCCAGAAAATCCTTCATAAATTTTCTTTGCTTTTTACTATAGTGCTTTTTGCTTTTAAAGATTTTATGGGTTGAGGTAAATCCGCTCATACCTTCCAATTCTTCATCTCTTGACCTTTTTTTATTGGCTTTTACATAGTCAATAGTAAAATCTTTTTTTGACTTTTTGAATTTAATTGTATCTGACATTTTAATTCGGTTTTGGTTTACATAAATATAAAGTAATCCTATCAAAAAGAGGGCATCCACCTTTCCCCGTATTTATCCATTCGGTATACGATATAACAGAAACCTAAAAAAAATAGCAGAAACACTCCCCATTACAAAAAGTGTTTCTGTTTTTTAATTCAATTTCAAAGAAATGTTTCTATTTGTTTACTCAATTTCTATTGTGTTACCATTAACTTTAACGGATATTGCAATATTAGATAATTTATAATTTCTAAATTTGCTTGTTTTAAGGTCAAGAACTTCTTCAATGTGCTTTTTAGCAAGTGTAAGAGGTCTGCTCTTTGTTTCCTTATATATTCCTGGTATTCTAACTGTCTTACGAACAACAGCACCAAAGATTACCACGCTCTCCGTTTCTTTGCAATACTTTAATGTATTACTTTTGTTTAAGCTAATGTAAGCATCCCTTTGACCTTGCGACCTTGTTTCGCTAGGTCTTACATTAGAAAGGAGTTTTTCTCTTATAGCTTCTTCAATGATTTTGGCATCAAATTCTGCATTTGCCAATTCTTTGGCATTAGCATGTTTTAAAGTATCAAAATCAGATTTTTTTGCTTTTTCATAGCTCGTACCTATATTAATAAGCACATCGGCTACTTCTGAATTTTCTGATTTATCAGAACAATACCCTTTAATTGAAATAAAAGATACTCCATTAAAATCAAAATTTCTGACTAAATTTAATAAAGTTTTTGCTTTCATAAAGATTTTATTTGATTTAACATTTTTTCAATGAACTTTTACATATATATAAAGTATAATGATGAAAAAGAGGGCAGAAAGCAGCACTTTGTTCCCCTCTTTTTAAAAGATTTCCTTTATATCTATATAAACCAAAACCCCAAAATAAAAATGATACGAATAGTTAAATTATCAGGAAAATTTTATGGAAAATATATTGATTCTGTTAGAAGCGATTCACAAGATATAACTGTATTTGCAGAAGAAGGAACCCCTGTAATCATTGTCAATGAAATAGAAGATGTAGACGCATTGGGGATTAATCCCAAAGATGTTACAATGGTGAATTGATTCCCCTCTTTTTGAAAGATTTATTTTATATCTATATAAACAAAAAAACCAGAATAAAATGTTTAAACTTCTTGATAAAAAAATAACAACAACACTTTTCCAGATAGAAAATAAAAAAGTGTCTCCAGCAGATAGCGGAATAGGAAAATTGTTGAATAAAATGAAAGATATTGATGAACCTGCCTATGACAAATATTTTTCAGAGTATAAAAGGATATTAGACAAGATTAAAGCCTCTAAAGATTAAGGGGCTTAATTTAACCCCCTTATATAGATTAGACACCCTAATTAGACCCCTTAATTAGCCCCCTTCGTACCATTAATAAGGGGTATTTAGACCCCCTAAATGCACCCCGTCCCAATCCGCTCACAAATTTTTTACCAAATTTTTTCCACAATTTTCAACCATCAATTCTTTCCCCAGTAACTTCAGCAATAAAACATTTCCCCATTTATCCCTCCAGCAGGAAAACATTTCCCTAGTTATTCATCCAACAATAAAACACTCTCCCATTTATCCCAATTGCCCCATATTTAATATCCCCTTATAAAAATTCCATTTTCCTGTCCTTATTTTCTATTTTAAGGTCTTATTTTGTTATTTTTATTTCTAAAGTATATTTTCCCATACAAAGAAAAAAAAGTTAATACAGAGAAAGAAATGGGTTTATTTTAAAGATTTTTTCTATAATAAGCATCTTTCACAAATAATTTTTCCACAATACGAAGAATTTATTTTAAAGTGAGTTGCTAAAAAAATTTTTCCCCAATTTTTTTTGTTAAATTTTCAACCATTAATATTTTTTGATTTAAGTTCACACATTTTAAGGAGTATTTTAGCTTCATGTTTTGCATCATCTATTCCTCTATGTTTTTCTATATATTTTTCTTCTGGGAAGAAGCAATCATATACTTCTTGTACAGATGGTTTTTTTTTGGCTCCTCTTTTATCTTTGAGAATCACATAATCCATACTGGCCAGCATAAGACATTTAATATCTTTGCACACAAATTTTCTAGAGTGCATAAATCTCATATCAAAAAACTTATTAAATGCTGTGACTGGATATTTATTAAATATAGATTGGATTTCTTCAAAATATAAAGAGATGGGATTTGCATTAGCAACATCTTCAATGGTTAAATCTGAGTTTGAAAATATCCAAGAATTTTTATGTTTTTCTGGAGAAAAATTTTGGTCTTTTACTATTTCATTGAATAGTGGAGTTATTTCTTTTGTATCAGTATTTACCAGGACGATTCCTATTTCAACGATAGCGTCTACTATTGTTGAAAATCCTGTAGTTTCAATATCAATAACTAGAATTTCCATAATTATTTTATGTACAAAGATACAATTTTTTTTAATATTTATATAAAAAAACTTTTAAATCATGAATAAAGAACAATATATAAGGGGGCATGTTAGAGATATTTTAATGGAAGAAATGGGGGACAAAAAATTTATAAGTGCGGTAGATATTGCAAATGAACTTGTAAATATGGGAGTAATAAAAGATGAATATACAGACCTTTCTGGTAAAAAGGCATCATCAAATTTAGCATTTATTATAAGAGATGTGTTTAATAAGTTAGGAATTTAAATATAAAAATATGGGAACAAATAAGAAATTAAAGGAATTTGTTATAAAAGAAATAAATAAACTTCACAAAATAACTTTATTAGAAAATAAAAAAATGGAGATTGAGAGTCAATTAAATCTTTTAGAAAAGGATATTGATGAAAGTGCTCTTACTGATTATAATGATAAGGAAATTAAAAAATATTATGATTCTCAGAATAAAAAAGCAAGAAAAGACATCGTCCCCTTAGAGAAGGGAAAATCAGATATTTCAAAAGATGATTCGAAGATAAAGACATAGAAAAAGCCCCTATATAATTTATATAGGGGCTTTTTTATTATCATTATTTATTTTTTATACATTACACAATATTTTTGTTTTCATTTTTTGTAGAGTAGCTTCAACTTTTTTATGTGAAACTTCCATGTTTTGTTTAAACTGAATTTTATTAAAAATACTTAAATACAATTCAAACAGGAAATGCATTATGGCGAAGCAATAGTGAAAGAAAGATACAAGTATAACGATTATTGGGTATGAAATAAATTTTTCTCCAAAATCATTCATTTCATGAAACAGGTCTATCATTCTTTTATAATGTACATTTTCTTTTTTGTACATTAATTTCATTAAAGTTTTACTATTTTCCATTTTGCAAATAATTTAGGGTTTACTGAATGAAGGTATTCCATATCTTTTTTACATATCCTAAGACGGTAATAATCTTTTATTTTAGGAATTGACCATCCAATTGTCCAGTTATCTCCAACATGGTACACGATATGATATTCAAAATGTGTAGTGACGGATTCATATAATGTATCTTGTATGGAAAATGTTACTGAATTTAATTTATTCTTATCATCACGATAATACATTTTTATCAAAGAATCTTTTGTAAATATTAATCCAGCATAATTATTAATTATTTGTGTTTTAATATTTTTCATGTTTTTAGGGGTGATATCTAATTTTTCCTCATATATAAACAAGCTACTATCGTCTTCTTTCAAAGTATCTGATTTTATATACATGGTATCGTGAGATATTATGATGGGGTCTGCTATTTTAATATAGCTTATTTCATCTTTTATGGGCAGTTTATTTTTTCTAATAGTGTTTACAGTTGTTGTAACGATTACTGTAATTCCTATGAAAATTATTGCTGCGGTACCAAATTTTTTATTATTTTTAAAAGCGCAATACAATGCGACCAATACTATAATTGCGGTAATTATATAAGTATACATAAATTTATTTTAGTTTATATTAATTAATCAAAATTTTCTTCATAATCATCTTTTCCGTTGTCCCATTCAATTCCTGGGCAATAATCTCCTTTTGTAGCAGAAAAATATTCTCCGAATATTCCTGTAAATTTAACAAGTCCTTTGCCAAATCCCTTAAGGATTCCCCATAAAAGTTTCAGAATAAAAAACTTATAAAAAAATGCAACGAAAATAAAATAAATTGGGTACCAAATAAAATATTTACATATTTTATATATTATAGTTCCAAAATATACAAGATGATAATTTTATTTTTTTA
>Ga0265297_10011901_pt1 | contig 10556 bp, 16 predicted proteins | sample Munlanlwell13791_FD_192502 | JGI IMG/M metagenome (GOLD analysis project Ga0265297, IMG submission 192502) | Leachate microbial communities from a municipal landfill in Southern Ontario, Canada - Leachate well 137-91 | ecosystem: Engineered > Solid waste > Landfill > Unclassified | place...
TCAAGCACCGATGGTTGGTGTTCCTGGCAGCGATTGAGCTGGGCATTCCCTGGCGAGGTTTCATCCATGATCTCAGCAAATACAGCCGGGCTGAGTGGAAAGGTTACTGGCATTGGTTCTTTACCGATCAAGGGCATAAGTTCAATGGTGGATTTGCCTGGGAGTTTGGGGTCAATGAGCAGTATCGTAAAGATTTCAATGTGGCCTGGCTTCATCACATCCATGCAAACGCTCATCACTGGGAACACTGGATCATCCCCGGCAAGGAAGAGTGTCTGGAGATTCCAGAGGTCTACTGTAAGGAGATGGTAGCAGACTGGAATGCTATGAGCCGTGCTCGTGGTAAGAGCGACTGTATGGGTTGGTATGAGAGTCAGAGAGATACTATCAAGCTCCATCCGACCAGTCGGCAGCTCATTGAGAGCTTGATCTATGCGCCCAAGGGATAAACAGGTAGTTGTACCAGGTTGACAGAACGTATGGACTGAGCTATACTGGTATCATAATATGAGTATATGCTCAACTTGGAGGTTTACCAATGTATGATTTTCTACCCCACAATGTTACACTTATCTTTGATGACATCCCGGCTGGATGTGAGTATGAACTCAGAAAATTGATGTGTGCGGCATTCTATGCGTTAGAGGAATACCCAGTTCAGCCAATAGAAATCATAGCTCATCGTGGGCCGCTCACATTCCATGACAAGACACTTACGGGAAGCTTTGATGACGAAGATAATGTCATCAGTCTCTACATTCCACCATTTGTATCCGACGCCCACAGAGGTGTTCATAAAAACCTCGGCGAGGAAATCTACCGAACATTCGCACATGAATACAAGCACTTCTTGGATAATTGTGCAGGTAAAGCTTACGATGGGGAGAAGCCTTATTCCCGGCGTAATGCTGAGAAACGTGCTAAAGCTTATGCGGCCAAGGCCCCAATGACTAAGAAGCTGGAAGCTATTTGTGCTGCATTTCATCCTTTCGATCTTGATGTCCCACGTGTATGTCTCACTGAGACTGTGCGAGTCGGTAAACTAGGCAAACTATCTGTTCGGGCTACTAATCTTGAAGCTAAGATCGCCGCCCGCTGGAATGATCCTGTGGAAGATGTAGCTAAGGCTCTTTACCTAGACCCTGGGTATGTGGAAGACACAAAGACTCTGATGCTACGGCGAGCTATAGAGGAGGAAACTGATGGACAACAAACCATTCGAGGTCTTTGTCAATCAGCAGGACCCGCTTACTGATGGGTGGAGCAATCCACTCACAGCTGCTCAGGTTCAGGCTAAGCTTCGACAACTGATAGCCAACAAGATCAAGGGTGCTGTCATTGAGATACCTGAAGTGATCCTCATGCAGTTCAAGGACATGCATATCTGCTTCCCTGGGGTCGTATGTAGTGTCGAGAATGACCGAAGCACTGATCGGTTAGACGGTTTCTTCCAGTTCTTCGAGGGTGATAAAGGCGACGAAAACGAAGAGGCTGAGTATCCGAATGGTGTCTGGAATGTCAAGGTTACTTGGGATGGCGACCGACATAAGAAGAAAGTGGAGCTGGCCGAGATGTCTGAAGACCTGCCCGCGACACTGGCTAAGTTTTCAGCTATAATACGGATAGCTGTCGATGGCGTCAAGCAGCAACCGACGCTACAAGAACTCAATAAGAAGATGTGGGATTTGGTTCCTGCGGAGGGAGATACACATTGAACTGGAAAGACCCAAGCTATGTGGTTGGTTATCTATTCAACGATGATGGCACTGAAGTTGCTCTCATCCTGAAAGATCATCCGGCAGAACAGGTCGGGAAGTTGAATGGTATCGGTGGTAGGATCGAGCGCCTGGAAGACTCTCAGATGGCTATGCTTCGAGAGTTCGAGGAAGAGACGGGCGTCACTGTTATGGACATGGTGACCAAGGCCACAGAGCTATGGCAGCAGACGATCTACCTCCAGGGACCGGACTGGAAAGTCCTCTACTACCGGGCATTCTCAACCGTGTTGATAGAGCATCTGAAAGCGAAGACTGAGTGGCCGACATCGGAGCCGGTCGTGGTTGTGCCGGTCAAGGACCTGCCCAAGAACATCTTCAGCCATGTGGACTGGACGGTAGCTATCAGTGTGGCTCCGGGAATCAGGTTCCCATTCAGAGTTGATGATGGGACAAAGGTTGAGTAAATGTTCAACTTTATGCACATGTTGGAACACTTATGCCCCGGTATCGGTGAGATCACACGCATAGGTATTGACTCTATCTGTAGAAAAGATGAGGCAATGCGCTGGCTCCGGGCCATGGCGTGTTTGAACGTTCAAGGTATTCGTGTCTACTCGGTAGTGGATCAGCCTTACTGCACAACAAGAGACCTGATGGAGTTGGATACCTTGCTGGCCGAACGGAGAGAGCTGGAGTGCAGCACTTTCGATTGCTACGTTGATATGCACCGACACTACGAAGCGGCATTCGTCTTTGTCCAAGCTGGCGCAGCTTCAGGTATTCGTTATACCTTGGCTGACTATGGCCGTAAGATCAAGTGGGATCGAAAGTCACCTGTATCACAGCGGTTGGCTATTGTTTTGAGGGAGAAGCATGGCTAGAGGAACTACAATCAAATGGATGCGATCTCAGTATAACAGTAAGTGTGGCGCTTGTGGTGATCCGATCCACGAGGGAGACTTGATCGCTTACGACTGGGAAGAGAAGTCTGCAAACTGCGAAGAATGTGGCCGGGAGCTGGAAGAGATGCAACTGGCACGTGCCCCGAAAGAATCCTCGCTTGATGACCTCGAAAGTAAGTTTGAAGACTGAAATACTGGTATATTTACCAGTTCACAGGGGCGATAGCCTCAGCTATAATAAGGATAGATTTTAGGAGGCGAGCATCATGCCAAGAGTTTGCTACGAAGAACGTGCATTCAATGCCAGGTCCCGCGCTATGATCGATCTGGTCAACCAGACCGTCACAGAGTATGTGGCGCAGGGCTACTCACTCACCCTTAGACAGGTCTACTACCGAATGGTGAGTGCGGACTATATCCCCAATAATGACAAGGAATATAAGAAGCTCGGCGAACTCATCAACAATGCTCGTCTTGCCGGTATGATCGACTGGAACGCCATTGAAGATCGCACCCGCAATCTCCGCACTCTTCCTCACTGGACTGATCCTGGAAGCCTTATGCGTGGAGCTGCCCGAGGCTATGCGCTCGATAAGTGGTTGGGCCAGGAGTATCGAGTAGAAGTCTGGGTAGAAAAGGATGCTTTGGTTGATGTCGTAGGCAAAGCCTGTGAACGCCTGGACGTGCCCTACTTCTCCTGCCGGGGCTATACCAGTGCAACCGAGATGTGGAATGCAGGACAACGACTGATGAGCTACTGGGTTGAGGATCAGGCGCAGCCGGTTATCCTGCATCTTGGCGACCATGACCCTTCCGGTAAGGATATGAGTCGTGACATCGAAGAACGGATCGGTAAGTTCTCTAAGTTCGCCGCTGAAGACGAGCCAGCCTATTTCGGACGCTGGTGTGATGGTGATGGCGACTACTGTGATGGCTGTCCGGGTCTTATCTTCGAGCGGATCGCTCTGAACTATGACCAGATCGAAACCTATAATCCTCCGCCGAACCCTACCAAGCTCAAAGATACACGGTCGGCGGCCTATATGCGCGAGTTTGGCGCAACCTGTTGGGAGTTGGACGCTCTTGAGCCCGCAGTCCTGGATGCTCTGATAACCGACAAGATTGAAGACTATATCGACATGGAAGAGTATCGAGTGCATGAGGCAAAACAGGAAGAGCAGCGCAGAGAGTTGACTAAATGCTCTAGTAACTGGAGCAGAGTGTCCGAGTTCCTACGGACAATACAGTAGGCTTGCACGTTTTGGTATCGATAAGGTAGAATGTTTGGTGGAGGCAGCAATGAAGGTTTGTATCTTGGGCGATGCTATGCTTGATGTATATCGGCATATCACGCCGACTAAGCTCTCACAGGAAGCGCCGGTGGTGGTTGGACTACATAGCCACGACCAGTATGTTCCTGGGGGAGCTGCCAACTCAGCGGCCAACTGTGTTGCTCTCGGAGCAGAAGCGGCCTTGGTCGGTTATGTTGGCACAGATATACCCGCTCAGTGGTTAGCCAAGACCCTCCAAGCTGCAGGGGTAGAAGATCAGTGCATCGTCTTGGATGCATGGACTACCATCTGCAAGGAACGCATTGTCGATGTCAGCACTGGACATCAGTTCGTTCGCATCGACACTGAGGCTCACGATCCAGCTACCAAGAAGTGTGAAAGCTCGGTCATTCTTGATCGACTGAAAGAGCTGATCGATACCTGTGACTGCCTGCTTGTCAGTGATTATGACAAAGGCACTGTCCGTTGGGTAGTCGAGGAAGCAATCAGTTTGTTCAGAGCCCGAGGGAAGTTCGTGGTGGTCAATGGAAAGCCAGGTCATCTCCGACACTACATCCAGGCTGATGTTGTTACGATGAATCGGGCTGAGTGGGACATGGCGTGCCATGGCTCAAGTGATGCCAAGAGCGTTCAGATATTTGCCCAACGTCATATACCGGGAACCACCATTGTGATAACCCGAGGGGCGCAGCCGTTGGTTGTGATGCGACCTGGGGTGGAGCCTGAATACTATGCTCCCCACAAGGTGGACGTGGCCGACGTTTCAGGGGCAGGCGATACCCTGGCCGCAGTGCTTGCAGTTCGAGGGAATGTATTTCAGCGGACGGTTGAGGAGGCGGTAGAGATCGCCACGGAAGTTGTTCAATACAAAGGGACTGCTGTCCCGAAAACGAGGTTACTCACGCAATGAAAGGCGTTTTCATCGATGTAGAAACAGGCGGCCTTGACCCGAAAGTGCATGCGCTGACTCAGGTCGGAGCTATCGCATTCGAGATCAACGTGGGCCAGGAACCTGTGATCTTAGAAACATTCTCGCAGCTTGTCAGTCCGTCGCAGTGGCTGGCCGTATCACCGGGTGCTCTTGATCTGCAACACCGCACGCTGGGGGAGCTGAGGAAGTCGGGCGCAGATGAGAGTGATGTCTACATTGCTCTCATCGGCTTCCTCTGCAAGCATATCGGTGAGTCAGCTCAGTGGCCGGGCATGATCTGGGCGCAGGACTCCGCATTCGATCATTCGTTCTGCCGAGCACTGGAGAAGCGTGCCAAGCTCAATGACCTCTTTGGGGATCGTTGCGACTGGAACTGTACAAAGAGACTATGGACGCTGCTTCGCGGTCTCGGCGCACACAATGAGACCCGGACAAGCCTGAAGCATATCATCGCTCACTACGGCATCAGGGGCGAAGACGAACAGACGCATGATGCTGCTGACGATGCTACGGTATCAGTCATCGCTCTGAGCCACATGATCAATGATCTGGCTCAGGTATTCAAAGGGAGAACCGAATGATCTACTTACTCATCTACGTCATCGCCATCCTGGTGACCTGGTTCTATTCCGGGTTTGCCAGTGGCCGAGAACTGTCCGAGGTCAAGGACAAGATGGATCGTGCTGGGGCTCCGCCTCAGTATATCCAGATCAACTATGTCAATGTCTTCTTCCAGGGCCTCTGCTGGCCGGTCTACTGGGCCGTCTTCGTGGGAATGTTCTACTACAAGAAGATCGATGGCCCCAAGATTCCGGTGACACAGCAGGCGGTCAAGGCCAACTTTGGCTCCCCTGACCAGCAACCACGGGGAGGCCAGGGCTGACGTTGGAAACTCTTACGCCACAAGTACCTATAGGTCTTAACAAGAAAAGGTGGAGGAAAGTACAACCCACAGAAGTTGAGGCATGGGTGAAACTAAGTGACCAGGGGCAAACCACTCGTGCTATAGGAAGAATCTATGGACGCGAACATTCAATTATCCGTAAGTGGTTGCTTAAAGCTGGCGTATCTCAAGAGCAAATCAAGTGTAATCAACAAATCGCTAACAAAGAAAAGCGTAACACACTGAATACTGTTCGATGTGATAAAGGCATATTCCGTAAGCATACAGCTTTGAGTAAACATATCTATGATATGCTATGCTCAGCTGCAACTCGTGCTCGAAAGCAGAATGTGCCTTTTGATCTTACTTTAGATTACTTGCTTGAGCTACATGAAATGCAGCATGGAGTCTGCGCAGTTACTGGGTTGCTGATGAATGTGGCTTCTGAGAAAATTGGACGGAGTAGGCCATTTGCACCCAGCTTAGATCGTATAGAACCTCGGCAAGGTTACATGAAAGGTAATGTGCGTTTTGTTTGTTGGGCAGTCAATATGGCATTAAGCCAATGGGGTGAAGAGCAGTTTTTCGTTCTCTGTAAAGCAGTTGTGAGGAGGCAAAATGGGACTTAACATAGGCGACGGCTTTCCGATAATCTATGCGGATTGTCCTTGGCTTTACGATAATACACAAGACTTCGATCCTGCACGGGGTGGAATACCTTATGAACCAATGAAGACACAGGATTTGTGTGATATGGCTCCACTGATCCGTAAGGTCGCAGCTCCGAATTGTATTCTATTTCAATGGGCAACGGGTCCTAAATGGAAAGAAGCTGTCGCTGTCATGGAAGCATGGGGTTTTTCATACTGCACAGTCGCTTTTTGTTGGACCAAACTGAATGCTCGTGGTCAGATCATAATCCCTGAAGAGAATATGATCGTGATGAATAACCCTGACAAGAACAATGGCTTTAGGCTCACGCCCAAGGACATGGTTCTCAAGGGAGGTCTCCGATCAGGACAGGGATACTATACCAACCAGAATTGTGAGTATGTTCTTCTCGGCAAGCGAGGCAAGACTGCCGATCTCCGAGTGTCCAAGAGCGTGAAGCAGCCTGTGTTCATGCCGGACCAGGACGGTTGGCCTCAGTCAGAGCCCATCGTGACACCACTCACAGTTCATTCGGCCAAGCCGGAAGAGGTTCGTGCTCGTATCAATGAGCTGACCGGTAATGTCCCGGCGCTGGAGCTGTTTGCTCGTCCACCTGGTAGAGTCCCTGGCTGGGTCAAACTCGGCTATGAGATCGATCAAGAGGACATCCGCACTATGCTGGAACGTCTTATCGATGGAGAATACAGGAGGCCGCCAAAGGATGGGTAAACGAACAAGACCTGAGCATGTATGCTGGGATTGCGTAGAGATGTCGGGCAAGCCCCAGTTCACGGGCATCCTCAAGGAGAATGACATCACCGAGGGTATCTGTGACCTCTGCAAGAATAAAGCACTGCTGGTGCCGGTCAAAGCCCTGGGATTCTTCACGCCGGAAGAGCTGGCCCGAGTCCGTGCTGAGATAGATCGGCAGGACCTCAAGCATTGCGACGGGCTTAAACCCAAGTCCGTTGAGAAAGCCCTGATGATCGTAGAGGGCGTCCTTGGTGATAACATGTCCCTCTGGACCCGCAAGGTCTGGAAAGGAATCAAGGATGATTTCGAGAAGGGCAAGAAGATTCATCGGTATGATCTGAACAAGCTGATGTTCTGGTTCGCCAAGGATGTAGCAATGCGGAAGGAACCCGAAGAGGAAAAGGTAGATGTCGAGGAGTGATAAGCTCGGACATGGGTATCGAGTAAACTCTTCTGGTTATTTACTCAGGTGGGTTGGCTACGAACATCCGATGGCTCATAGGAATGGCTATGCTTATGAGCATCGTCTTGTGATGGCTGAGAGCTTAGGGCGACCACTAACTCGACGGGAGATAGTCCATCACATAAATGGCAATATCCGAGATAATCGGTTGGAGAATCTGAAGCTCTGTGCTTCTCGTTCAGCGCATAAGGCAATACATCGTAAGAACAAAGCCTTACGTAAAGCTGGAGAATCCAACCCGATCATTCTCTGTGCCTGTGGATGTGGCAAAACGCTGAAAAAGTTTGACAGTAGTGATCGGCCACGGCAGTTTATCCGTGGGCACGCTAATGTTGGTCGTTTCAAAAATGACCGCACTGAACAGGCTATATGTGCATGCGGTTGTGGCTGCGTATTCCCAAAGAGGGATAAGAGTAATCGAGTGAGACGCTATGTCTCTGGTCATAATGGAAGGAAAGCAGCATGACGATTTACGATAACGGTAAGGTTTTGTTGGCTGGGTTTGAGCATGCGGAGGGAATGCAGGCTGACAATGCTGGCAAAACAACCTCTGAGCTTGGTGCTTTCTGGAGAACCAAAACCTATGTCAAGCCGAATGATATGGTACCCTCGTTGCTGGCAAGCTGGCCGCTGTTTCCGCAGCCATATCAGATGGCTCAAGCTCTCTATGGGGGCACCTGGAATGATTACAACAAAGCATTCATAATACAGGTAGCCAAGTGTAACCTCCGGTGCTTCTATTGCTACTGTGACCAGGATTTGTTAGAGGGCAAGACTCATAATGAAGCTGGGGCAGAAGTAGCTCGCTGGTTCGATGTCGATGAGATTCTGGACATGTGGCGAGGAGAGTCAGGTCTACCGATATTCCGAATCTCCGGTGGAGAGCCAACACTGGTGCCTGAGTTCTTGATCCAAATGATCGCGGCATTCGAGGATATGCACGACACGCTGGCTGAGACTGGATTTCTATGGATCGATACCAACCTCTCAACTGGTAGGTCATTCATTGAACGCTACAAGAAGTCCGCTACAGCACTGGAATACCACCCGAATGTAGGTGTCTCCGGCTGCTTTAAGGGCTTCACGGACGAGGATGCTACTAAGGCTACCGGCGCGTATGGTCTGCTGGACATCCAGTTCAAAATGGCTAAGGCTCTAATCGAAGAGACGGACCTGGAGACATTCTTCTATGTGCCGGGGATCATATCATGTGACACGCCTACGCCTCGAAAGGCCATAGAGGAGTTCTTTGATCGACTTCGAGAGGAAGTTGACGAACGGGCTCCGCTCAGAACTTACCTGCTGCAGATCAAGGATTACTCCAAGACTCCCAAGGCAGAGACAGAACAGTGGAAGTGCTGTGTGCCCGATGGTAAGCCTCTGCCTGTGGTATGGCAGCAGCTGTGCAACAAGCATTATGCACCGGAGCTGCTGTGGCTTCCGAACCATCAAGTGCAGTTCAAGAAGCGGGAGGAATAACCCATGAAGCTGGAAGATTACCTGAAACAACTGCGCGTGGAACTGAATGACGACTCGTTCCAGTCCATGCTCACCAAGATAAGAGAGACCATTGATGCTGATGGCACGATCTTCCTCTGTGGCAATGGTGGTTCCGGGTCAACAGCCAGTCACTTCACCAATGATCTTGGTAAGCTGGTTGCTCACACCATCGGGCATAAGATCAAGGCTATCAGCCTCTCCGCCGATCCTGTGATGTTGACCACGCTCGGCAACGATTGTGGCTATGAGGCCATATTCCGAGAGCAGCTGCATAACCTGGCAAGACCGGGAGACCTGTTGATCGCTTTCTCAGGATCGGGTAACTCTCCAAACGTGGTCAGAGCCATGGAATGGTGCCAGCGGAATGATGTCTACACCATCGGTATGACTGGGCAGATCGAGCCGGTCAATATCCTGGCCGAGACAGCTGACCTGGCATTTGTCGTGCCGTCCGATTCGATGCAGGTGATCGAAGACATCCATCTTATGGTCACCCATGCACTCTGTATTGGGTTGATGAACGATGCCACTGTATGAGTTTGTTTGCAGAGAATGTGGACATAGAATGGAGCGGCTTCAGGGCTACTCAGACCCGAATCCATCCTGCGAGAAGTGTGGTGGGGAGCTGCGAAAGGAGGTAAGTCAGGTTAGCATTAAGTTCAAAGGCTCTGGCTTTCACGTAAATGACTATCCCACAGGGAGTTGAATAAATGACCAACAGGAAGGTAATTGCAATAACGTTATACAGACGCCCGGACTACACCAAGCAGATGCTTGATGCTTTGAGTCAGTGCTACGGGATCGAGGACTATCACATCCTCATATCCTGTGACCATAACGGGCAGTATGCAGAAGACTGTGATAAGGTCTGGGACTTGGCCCGACAGTTTGCAGCGTCACGACCAAAAGAACTCACGGAGATATTCAGCAATAATCCCAGGCTTGGTATCGATCTCAACAAGCTATTCATTCTACCCAGAGCGTACGCGCTGTCCGACTACGTGATCTTCATCGAGGATGACACGATCCCGGCGCAGGATGCTCTTCGTTACTTTGAGTTCTGTGCTCAGTTCGTAAGCGACCCGGACTGTGTTGCAATCTGTGCCTATGACCGTTATCATGATGAGGATTATCATAGACGCACGCTGGAGAAGCAGGCACACGCAGTCTTGAAACGACCTAAGATGTTCTCGTCTTGGGGCTGGGCAATGTCCAAGGCCAGCTATGAGCGCCTATATGGGATGGATGGACAGAAATACATCCCGAACGTGGATGCTCCCAATGGTCGGTTCGACTGGTGGATTTCCTGGAACTATCGGGATAATGATTATTGCATATTCCCACGCATGCCCCGGTTCCAATCTGTCGGCGGTGAACGGGGAGAGCACACACCGAATGCTCAATGGCATAAGGAAAACGAATATAACCCACTCGGTGCCTGGACACAACCAATGCCGGACACG
>Ga0265297_10011903_pt1 | contig 10554 bp, 8 predicted proteins | sample Munlanlwell13791_FD_192502 | JGI IMG/M metagenome (GOLD analysis project Ga0265297, IMG submission 192502) | Leachate microbial communities from a municipal landfill in Southern Ontario, Canada - Leachate well 137-91 | ecosystem: Engineered > Solid waste > Landfill > Unclassified | place...
ACAAATTTATTTCCTTTATTACTCATACCTACATGTTCACAATAATCACTATCATTACGAATTTGCTTCCCGCACTTTGAGCATATACTATATTGGACATCAGCCCCAATACTAACAGCAATTTCACGCTTATTTATCCTATCCAGTAAATCCTTAAAACTTTTATGAACTGCTATTAGTTCATCCACATAATATACATCCCTACCATTGAATTTTACTGGGTAAAGAACTGCATCAATAATATATCCCCTTTTAGATTGCTCTGTATGATCATGCTCCATATAAGATGGACAGCCTTTCAACGTCTGGAATGTATTCTTTAATAGCTCCTTCTCCCAGCAATCAAAATTATTATTAACCAAATCAACAGTATCAGGATGAATATAGTGCGGCTGTATTATTTCTACAGAAGGCATAGCAGTTACCTGAACAGCAACATAATTCTCAGGAGAATCATCCAAACAATCTAAATTAATATCATTATATTTTGTACCTGTTTTTGAAACCATTGAAGAACTAGCTTTTAGTGTTACAACATCACCCAGTTCTGCTCGTGCAAACTTAAGCATAATTCACCCCTTAATTAAAAATAGAGTAGCCTAACTGACTCTTATATGGTTTCTGGTAACTCTTCTGTATTTCTTTTATCTTTTTATCAGATTTCTTGTATGTCATATATGCCCCGACTAAACCTGCAACCAATCCATACGTAATACCTTTTGATACTGGGCCTGATGTTCTCCTTAAGCCAACAGCAACTTCAGAGGGACTCTTAACATGGCGCTTTGGTTCAACACCACGTAAATCATACCTAGGGCAATTATCAGGAGAAGTGTGAGAATGCTTTCCTTCTTCAGCTAACTCCGACGGCCTTTTAGAATCCCGCCTCGAAACTTTCATATCAAAAGAATTAACTGGGTAATCCTTCATAAAGCCTGCACTGCCCCAATCTTTTAATACAGCAATTCCACGGCCATATAATAATTTGCAGAATCTGTCCAGTATCTTCCACATAGATTGCTTGGGCACATTCTGCAACTGTGCTAAATCTAAATCATTATTCCAGTGAACTAAATATTTTAAATTCTGAATTTCACTGAAATCCTGTTGCCCATTACCATTTCTATCTGCTTTGGACAAAGAATCTTCATCTAAAGTATATACAACAACTAAACAACTAACTGTATTTTCATCTCTCTGATAAAAGATATAGTCCGTAATAATAAACTTATCCACAGTATTTTTACCAGTTAAAATATCACTGCCAAGCATATCTGCATATTCTAGTCTTGAGCGATGGCGAACAATATTCGCTATTGAATACCCAGTATTTTTAGGGTAATAAAAACCATACCAGTTAGAGTATTCAAATGCACTTTCGGGCAATAATAAATTCATTCTGTCCATATAGCCTAAAAAATAAGTAGAGATACCACCCAATACACCCAACTCACGTGCAAAACCTCTATTTGGAGTATACTTATTAGTAATATATGTATTATAGTCCATAGAATCCTTACCACGCAAATCAAATTCATCCTTTACTGATGTCATTAAACTAAGAGGCTCTTTATTAAAGGATATTTTGTTTCCACAATAAAGTAAAGGAATATCATACTGTGTAGGGAAAGCATTAATCTCTAACCGCATCTGCCCTGTAGTAATACCCTCACCTATTGCACGTTGAACATAATTATTACTCTTCTTAATTCTTGAAATCTTTCTATGTGATTCTACAGGATTTTCAGGTAATTCATCGGTGTTATCCCCCAATTCAGGCAAAGCCTCAGCCTCTTCAGGCTCTTTAAAAGTTAAAACAATTTTACCAAGAGGAGCAACAGATTCAGCTTTAACTACAATATCAAAGTCCTCACCAGTAATAACACACCCCTCTCCTACACCTGCACTCAAAAGCATAATTTGTGCATCCTCATCTAAAGTAGCAACCCACTTCTGAATGGAGTCGTACATATCAAAAGATATTTCCTTTTTTCCAAAGCGTATTTGAGAAGAGTTCAAAACAGACGAAACACCAGCATTAAACGTTAATTCAACAATATAATCTACGCCTACTGGAGTTGGAACAGAGCTATTAATATCTGTATCCATTGAATCATCAATACTGGGCATTTCTGTATCAAAAAGATTTTCATCATAATCACCCATTTCGGGTAGGTCATCTGTAGATTCATCTGATAAATTCTCCTTATCCCGCTCTAAGGCCATACCTGCGCTCATCCCAATAGCCAAGGTATCAACGTCATCGGGATTGTAACCAGTTGTTTCGGCAGTATGCAATTTACCAAGTAACGAATGAGAAGCGGTTTTACTATTCATAGCCCGTGTTAATCTAGACGCCTTTTCTATTCCGTCCATAGACTTAAAAACAGAACGAGGCAAATATTCTAAATCACCAGTTCCATAAAATTTATAGCCATCCTTAGCCTTCTCTTCTTTCTTTGGTAAATACCCAGTTAAAAGAATAAATGCACCTATAGCTTTTTTATGGTCGGTTGTAAAAAACTCCACCCCAAAAAGTGAATTATCCTTATCAATATCTATAATTTTCATACCCTCTAAAATAGGTATGTATTCTGATTTTATACCAGGCAATTCTATTTTATCCAGTAAATCAACTTCTGAAGGGTCTATAACCAAGCCTTCACCGTCTCCACTGTTATTATCTATATCCCCAAAATCCATACCCATATCATTTTTAGGCATTGAAGACGAAGGCATTGAAGGAACCTGCATTGGAGAAGAAGTGTCCTCAGCATTAAAAGAACCATCAACTGCGGATTCTGAACCCAAGGATTCTCCCTGCGGTATAGCCGCTAAAAAGTATTTATTGCCTAATTTATGAGCATAGTAATAAGAGTCCTGTATCTTACAAATGTATACCATATTTATTCCTCCCCTATGACTTTTTTAGTTATGGGTATTACATCACGTTTATATGTATTTTTCAAAGGTTTAGAAAAATCAGGTTCTTCAATTGGGGGCAATTCTGTATTTTCATCAAATTCCTGTGTATTTTCTTCAGGTTCAGAATCCTTCTTTTTAGCACCCCATATTTTCTGTTTTTCTAACATTTCGTTTAATCCAGTACTATCTAAGTATAAATCCACAGCTTCCTCAGTATTTGATATTTTATCCGCCACAGCCGAGCCTATAGCTTCTCTTATTGCACCCGTTATACCATTAGATGACTTAAATATATCATTAGTAATACGCTTCTGTTCCCCCTTGGGGTCTATGCCTATTTGTTCTAATAATGTTTCAGAACTTATATAACCCTGTTGGGCTAAGTCATACAACTGAGTAAACCAGTCTGTAGAGTCCTTCATATCAATTTTATTATATACTAATTTGTCATAGACTGGGCCTTTATTATCTACATAACCTCTTTCAATAGCAATCGGCGCAAGTATTTTTTTATTAATAAAATTTGTAATCCTGTATGCCTGTTGTCTAAACTCATCAGACATTACAGACAAAGTAATTCTTTGCCCAGTATATGTAGATTCACCAGTTAAGATTGTTTCAGGAATACCTAATCCTATCATCAAATCTCGCCTGGCCAGTTCTTCATCATTTGTATCAGGCATAACACGCTCGGAAGGATTCATAGTGTTTAATTCTACAGCATAGTTAGTAAGAATTAGCGGGTCTGGATTAGTTTGGGACATATCCCATTGTATTCTAAATTCATCCATATCGTCATCCGACCCTCCAGCTAAAGACACTATATAATGAGGAGTAGGAAATCTTTGCAATAAAAGCAATCTTGACCGTCTTTTTCTTTCTTGGTATATTAAAATAGGCTCTATAGATTCCAATGTTGATGTAGGTAATTGTAAATTACTCTGTCGTCTAAACAAACAAGCAACAAACCTATCAATACCTGGCATATAATGAGTTCTAAATTTTACGGGTTGCCCATTATACACACGCATATATTCAGGAGACATTGAATAATCCCATTTGTATTCTTTACCTCTACCACCTCCACCTATATTATAATCAAAAGCAATATTTGAATCAGGATAAAAATATACAGCATCCTCACCCCATTCTGAATCATAACCATATTCAACTGATTCAGGTGGTATAAAAACCATACTTGTAAAGTCATTATTTTCATCACGCTCTACACACAAGTAAACTTCACCTATTAAATTATCCTCAAAAGATATTTTATTTAATAAATCATATATATCTATAGTATCAAATAGTTTCTCAAAATATTCATGTGAAATTTCTGCAACCGATTCTGATAATTCTGATGATGCAGGAATAAAATTAGCTTTAGCACTTAAAATATTAGTTTTTAAGTCTATGGCCCTTTGAACATAGGGGTGCTTTGCATACCAGTACCTGTATCTATTATACTTTGTGCGCTCTGAATACAAATAAACATCAGGCCCAAAACCAAGTAAGAATGTATCTGACCAGCCGGAGCTACCTGTTTCAGTAGAGTTCTGAATAGGTGGGCCACCACCCCAGCCCCCATATAAATCTGATGATACCACTCGTTTTGAAGTTTTCATTAATGCACTTTCAGCCCAGTGTTTCATATTACCCCTTCTTATATAGCATCCGCCGACGCAAATCCATTTGTTGCTTTCTATAGTACCTCTCCCAGCCCTTATTTATTTTATTAGCATCAATATAAACAGGAGCAGGTGAGTATGTTTCATCATGCCCAGCTTCCCAAACGGCTCTTGCAATAGCATCCGGTAAATCATCATGTGAAGATTCCACCCTAAAAGTCTGATTTGCTGTAGGCCGTCTTGTTAAAGCTTTAAACCTATCACTTATTAACTCATCATCCACAATTTTCAAATCACCGGAGCGATACTTAAATTCAAAAAATTTATACATTTCATAGTTTTCACGAGAAGCAACAGGGATAGTAACATGTTTAATTCCACGTTTACCTAAATCCTGCAAAAACATTGTTCCGCCATATTGGTCTATACGAACACTCTTTACTTTGAATCTTTGCACTAATTTAACAATTATATTAATAATAGTATCCTTATCCAGAGCTTTTTGTCCATCGGGCTGTATTTCTTCTGCATAAACTACATTTATGTTCTCCCTATCCCTTGAAGCAATAGCTATTCCTGTATAATCATTAACAAGCCCTAAATCAACACCCATATAGTTAGGCCCTATTTCTGGGCATACTGTGGCAAAACAAGATTCAAAGAGTTCTCTTGAGTCATAAGTAATATACGGAGAAGAAGTCATAATAAATTCAGCACCATACTCTGCTTTGAAACTAATTGGATTCTTTAATTCTTCTTCATGCAAAACTTCAAATTTTATTGTCGGATTAACATACCATGTTGGTAGTCTAAGCATTAATGTGCTATAATCGCTGTCTAAAGATACATTGTATCTATCATAGACTAATCCCGATGGCACACTTGGAGAAGTAATCATAAATAATAGTCTGTTAATTCCAAAAGGAGCCATTGCAGGTTTAGCTGCTTCATATACTTCTTCAACTGAGCGGGAGCCACCCTGCTTTGCAAAGTGAGCAGCTTCATCTAATATTACAGTATGAGCTAGTGGGCCACGTAATGCACCTGGCTTTGCACCATAGCCTCTAAACTCTAACTTAGACATATCTACAATTTCTTCACCTACAGTATAGGGTATCTTTACTTTGCGAGGTGTTAAAGCATCTAAACGAGGTGATAAATAACTAGACTGCTGGGACATACCTGTTACAATAGACAAAACATCATTAGCCTGTTGTTTACTTTGTGAAATAATTACTTCAACTATTGTATCTGCACCAGTAAAATCACCATCGGGTAAACCCATATAGGATAACTCCGCTGCACGGTATGACATAACAAGTGCAGCTAAAGTGCTTTTACTGGCTTTTCTACCCCAGAGGAATAAAGCCTCAGTAAACTTCTTACCCTCTTTACGAAGTTCTTCATATTTATCATAATCAATATTACACATTTTATTATCATACAGATAATTTAATAAGTCAGGCTCAGTATATGCTGTAACTTCATCTGTAGGATATTCCCGAATAGGAACTAAATCTTCACTTGATAGCTCCAAACAGTATAATAATTTTAGTGCAAATTTCTGCATAGGCCAAAGAGTTAATCCAGTATCTACTATAAAGTCTATTGGGTTTAATTCAAAAGCAGTCTTTTTCCCTAAGAACTTTTGTTTCTCTTTTCTTAAGAAATCTGCAATATATATTTTTGGAACTTTTTTAGACAAATTTATTCTCACTATTCAAAATAAATTGCGACTCAAACTCAGCTTTAAACGCAACAGGGTCTGCTATATTTATTTCTTGTAATGAATCAAAAGATAGATTTGGATTTACAAACCATGAAGGTAAGCGCAGCATTAGCGTATCAGAGTTATCAAATGAATTTAAGAACATAGTGTATATAAAATTAGACTCTTCTGCAATAGAATTTTTATTAAGAGAAGTTATTGTCATAAATAGATGCCGTAAATCTACTGGAACTGAGCTAATAGCAAAAGGAGCCATTGCTGGCCTTGCCCCATAATAAATTTCTTCTACTCTTTCCGCTTTATACTCAGAAGCATCATCCAGTATAGCAGTATGACATAGCCTGCCACGTATCGCTGTCTTGGAGCTACAACTTTTAAGCCACAATTTTATCTTTTGCTCTACGGCGGGATAAGATAAGTATTTAGATTGTTGAGACAGATATGTTATATTGTGTAGTGTATCACTGGATTGGCATATATTTTGAGAAAATATAACCTCAAGGATACTATTAAAATCATCCGCAGGTAAACCAATATAGTATAATTGTGCTATACGATACAGCATAATTAAATTAGCTAAAGCACTTTTACCTGACCTGCACCCCAGTAAAAATAGAGCCTCAGTAAACTTCTTACCCTCTTTACGAAGTTCTTCATACTTATCATAATTAATATTGCACATTTTATTACTGCACAAATAGTTTAGTAAATCAGGTTCTGAAAATTTTATATAATTACTAATAGGATAGTCCATTATCTCTATTTCGTTGCCCTCGCACAACTCTATCCCATGCAATAACTTAATAATAAATTTCTGCACTGGCCAAAGAGTTATACCCATATCAGATATAAAATCTATTGGGCCTAATTCAAATTTTTGCTTTTCCACTTAGCACCTCTTTGTTTACTTTGAACTTTTTTCAGTTGCATTGACTATATCAATAACTTCATTCAGAATAACTTCTAAGTCCATATCACCTACACTGAACTTCTTTTTTACAACACTTACCCACGCACTATTAACCAAAGAAATAACCGACTCCGTTGCATCACCCATAGTTCTTTCCCACTCAAGCATAGAATCATAAGCCTTTATAATTGTTTGCTTAGTATTACTAATACGAGAAATAGCCATAGACCTATCCCTAGGATTTTTCAAATTAATTAAATTTTCTTCGTGCATTTTTACATCTGCCTCTAGGGACAAAACTAAAGTCTTTAAATCAGAATACGTCTGTGATACCCGCTTCATTTATTAACCACCTTTGCTATATGCCGTGCAACTACACCCACCATCATAGGGTCAAGTGCAGCTATAGTTCTCATTAAATTCTTCCCTCGGCCACTGTATTTCTTAATAAACGGAACAGTTCTTGAAGATACCACTGCGTTATGTATAAGAGAAGAATCACCATAATACTTATCCAACACCTTATTAATCTTTGATAAAGCTCGCATTGTTGGATAAACATCCGCCCAATCTACTACCGGTCGCTCATATCTACTGCACAATTTATTCTCACAAGAAGAACAGCCTTCACATTTCTTACTATTAACAATTATACCGTTTGAAGCTTTATATGAAGAAGCACATTTATTTAGGTAGGGGAAATGTATATAGCTACCAATTAAGTTAGGTGAAATACCAAAGCCCATTAAATACTGGTCTGCTCTGTTATAGCTTCCCCTTTTTATTTCATGCCTTTGGTCTTTACTTAAGTAAACTCTCCTTACATAACTCAGTAAATCAGAATTTTCCATAGTATAGGGTGCAGACATTGTAAAAGTCCGTAAATATTCCATATCTTCAAATGTTTTAGGTATTAAACTCTCCTGCAAATCAAGATACGTTAATAAATCAGTATTTATCTTACTATCAAGTAATAACTCCTGTAGTAAATCTGAGTCTATTGTAACACTTTTTCCCATTATACCTCCAGTTTATTCTAAAATATCACTTACAACTTTTTTTATTACACCAGATTCTAATCTGTTCCAAAACTGCGGAGTTTCAACACGAACATCAGAATACTGAGGGCTTGGTCTCTTTTCACTGAAAGTATCTAATGATAATAAATCAACAGTGTTACTAAAAAAATCCGAATAATCGTCTCCCATATTAACACCCCCTATAATGATAGTAACTTCTCATTATTAAATCCACTATCAACAAAGTTCATAAAAGTATATAACTTATCATTTATGTTCTTTAATAATGTCTCAGAGTTATAAGAATCCGGTGAAGAAGGCTTTACTTTTAGTCCTATAAAAGGTAAATTATGTATGCCATACTTAAAATCATCCCCTTCATACAAATTAAAAATAATTGGAATAGGATAATGAATATCAACACTATAATAATTCACTTTATACTTATTTGTTTCTTTTCCGTAGTAGTATTTAAAAACAATAAACTCATTCCCTACATACACAAGTTTATCCCCAAAATATTCATATATATCGGGGTATTTTTTATAGAATGATTCAGATAGTTTTAATCCCGGTTCCAAATTTAATAGCTCGTGCTCAATACTATAAACCCAAGTATATGAGTCATCAGTATCAATATCAGAATATGCCAGTCTGCAACGACAAAAATATTCATACGGATAAGAAATAAGAGCCTGCACTAAAGCATATCTATCCATAGGATTGGATAGCTTTTGAGCAGAATACAAAAAGTGTGTATTGCCCTTATGTGTAAATACTGCTAAGGGAACTATAGGTAATGATATACGATTTTGCTCATTGCCCATAACAACTATTTCTATCATATCTTGCCTCCCATTTGAAAAATTAACCCAGTATTATAACTAATTTTTCAAAGATTTAAAAAAAGTGCCCCTGTAATATGGGGCACTTTTTTAGTAGTAACTATTAATTATACTTGTTACTTTCTTTTATCTTTTAATAACTTTCTTTTTACTCTCAACTTCTCCCAATACATTATCAGCATCAAAAAACTCAAGAGTTACATCAATGTCATACTTTTTTGATGTACCTTTGTATAAATCCATATCATTAATTACATAATTAAGTGAGCCTGAAGAAGTCCTATAGGGTTCACCACTCTCATCACTAACCAGACCGTCTTCTAAAATATCCCGCTGGTGTTCATCATTCATATCTACAGTTATATTTCCAACTAACTCATCATCACTATTATGCCCATGGCGAACCGCTAAAATAAATATATTATTCAACTTATTCATCACATTATTCTCTATAATTTCAATATCCTTACCTACTTCATCCCAATCTATGACTACCCCATCTTCCACAGCAGCGTCTTCAATTAAGTCTTCATTTCCTACAGATAAAGCAAAACCAAATTTAGCCTCACCCGCACTAACCTTTCTCTTAGACTCTATTTTGTTATTGTCCTCTTCACGCTTCTGCTTTTTCTTTTGCATAGCCTTATTCCAATTGCTCATATCAGATTCTTTGCGTGAAGACTCTACTACTTCATCTTCAATTTCTTCTTCTTCATCATCTTCCTGCTCTTCAATAAATTCTATCATCTTATCAAGAACTTTGTTATAAACCATTTCAGCATAAAAATACTCTATACCGCCCAGTATCTCTGTAACACTATGTGGAATATCGGAGTTATCAAAGTAAGCTTCTTCTGCGTCATACCAAAATTCAGAAGAATCATCTGCAAACCATTTAATCCTATCTGAATTATAAACAGGAACAGCAGAATCCGCAACTTCTGGTAATATATTATCTCGCCAGTCCTCTATTTTAGCAATAACATCTTCTCTGCTAAGCAATGTATTTGCGTCTATACCCTGATTATAACATAAGTCACTAATAAATGAATCCATACTATCAATATTATCATTCATATACTGCGGGAATAAATATTTATTGTCATTGCCCCATGCAGTTAATTTCTCCTTCCAATTCACAGAACTCACCTTTTTTCTACTCATTTTATTATTCCTCCCTCTTGAAGATTCCTTTTCATTTAAGTAGTCCTTATAAGTTTTATTATATTTATTCCTTAACTCAGTACTAGCTCCTGCTTTAATTAGCATTTTAGTTATTCCTTTACTGCCGTGGTAAGCAGCCCAAATTAGAGCAGTATAGCCACTCCTATCTTGAGTATCAAGATTAGCACCAGCATCAATAAGCATTCTCACTGTATCCTCGCTACCATAAAAAGCAGCCATAATTAAAGCTGTCTCACCACCCTTATTCTGAATATCAAGACTAGCCCCGGCTTTAATTAGCATCTGAGCTATTTCTACTTTATTACCATAAGTA